>Ga0315334_10000182_pt1 | contig 41406 bp, 39 predicted proteins | sample M150034915metaG_FD_205555 | JGI IMG/M metagenome (GOLD analysis project Ga0315334, IMG submission 205555) | Ammonia-oxidizing marine archaeal communities from Monterey Bay, California, United States - M1 500m 34915 | ecosystem: Environmental > Aquatic > Marine > Intertidal zone | place: USA... | reverse complement strand
AAACTTTCTACTATAAGGATTTTTTCTCTGTAAGATGTGGGGAGAGCAGGATTCGAACCTGCGAAGTTAAAAACAGCAGATTTACAGTCTGCCCTCGTTGGCCGCTTGAGTATCTCCCCAAAAAAAATCACTATTTAAAAGAACCGAGCCGATGGAGGGACTCGAACCCACGACCTGCTGATTACAAATCAGCTGCTCTAGCCAGCTGAGCTACATCGGCTTATGCTATAAAAAAAGCCCGCCGTTAGAGCGGACAGCAAATGTAAATATTTATTTTTTCAAACAAAACAAAATAATAAGAATTTTAGAGGATTTATAAGATTGAAATCTATATTATTTATTCCTTGGATGAGTGTTTGAATAAACTTTCTTTATTTCTTCAATACTTCTGTTAGTATAAACTTGAGTAGCAGCTAAGCTTGAATGTCCTAACAGATCCTTTACCGCATTTAAGTCTGCCCCATTATTTAATAAATGAGTTGCAAATGAATGTCTTAAAATGTGTGGACTTTTTTTAACTTTTGTAGATACATAATCAAAATACTTATTGGTAATTCTATAAACTAAATTTTCATATATTTTTTCACCCTTAGATGTTAAAAACAAAAAGTCTTTATTCTGAATTCTATTTAATTCATTTCTATAATCCATATATTCTTTTATTAATGAAATTGTAGATTTTAACATTGGTATAAATCTTTCCTTATTTCTTTTTCCTAAAACTTTTATTCTCTTACTTGAAAAGTCTATATCCTTTATCTTAAGACCAGTTAGTTCTATTCTTCTTATTCCAGTTGAATATAGCATTTCTATAATTAGTCGGTCTCTCTTACCCTCAAAAGAATTTTGAAAATTATTTATATCTAAAGCACTTATTACTTCATTTTCAGAAAATGGTAATTGAATTATTTTTTTTGTTTTTAATGCTTTATGATTATCAAGGGGACTTTTCTTTATTTTCTCAATCTTTAGTAAAAACTTATAATAAGTTTTTAAAGAAGAAATTTTTCTATTTATTGATCTATTTGAAATTTTAGATTCAACCAATTTTACAATCCATGATCTTAACTGAGAGTAATCAACTTTGTTTATTGAAGATTGATCAAATTCATTTTTGTTATACTCTGAAAATGACCTAATATCATTTTCATACGCTTTTATGGTATTAGGAGAATATTTTTTCTCTAATTCCAGATAATCTATAAAAGACTTTATACTCATAATCAATGAATCTAAAATCTAAAATTACTAAAAAAGCTATTGTTTAATTTGAAGATTAGAAATAATATTATATTTCTTCTTGATCTCTTAATCGTTGAACATACTGGGCTTTTTGAATAACAGCTCTTCTTTTTACAGATGACTTTGTAAATTCTTTTCTAGTTTGAAGTGACTTTTTAGTGCCAGTCTTGTCAAACTTTCTTTTAAAACGCTTAAGCGCTCTATCAATATTTTCTCCTTCTTTAATTGGAATTATTAGCATATTACAGACCCCCTTTCTTTAAAATGTGTTGCAAATATAAACTAATTCTAAACTAATAAAAGACTTATATAAATAAAATTTAAGATTTTATAGCTTCCAAATATTTATTAAGTTCTTCCTTGACAATTGGAAATAAGAAGAATAAACCTATCATATTTGGGAATACCATTGCAAAAATCATTGCGTCTGAAAAGGCCCATATTGAATTCATACTTGCTGCAGCTCCAATTACAACAAAAATTAAGAATAATACCTTATAAGTCATATCAGCAACTTTACCTCTACCAAACAAATATTTCCATGATTGTAATCCGTAATAAGACCATGAAATCATTGTTGAAACAGCAAATAGAACAACTGCAATAGTTAAAAATACATTAGAATAAGGTATGTATTCAGCAAATGCCTTAGAGGTGATTCCTGCTCCCTCATACATAACACCATCAATTATGACTCCTCCCCCTCCCATTCCATCTCCACCATATACAAATGCTCCCGTAGAGTTAAATATAATAATTACAAGTGCTGTCATTGTACAAATTACAACAGTATCAATAAAGGGCTCTAATAATGATACTAATCCTTCAGAAGCAGAATACTTAGTTTTAACAGCAGAGTGAGCTATTGAAGCTGAACCAGCTCCAGCTTCATTAGAAAAAGCAGCTCTTTTAAAACCTACCATTAAAACACCTATAAACCCTCCAACTCCTATAGCTGTAGGATTAAATGCTTCTTTAATGATTAAACCTATAGCATCATCAATAAATGAAAAATTAACACCTAATATATATATACATGCCAAAATATAAAGTAGTGCCATAAATGGAACTATTTTTTCAGTAACAGATGCTATTCTCTTAATTCCGCCAATGATTATAATTCCTACGAAAAGTGCTAAAATTATTCCAATCATTGCTCCAGCAAAGGTAGAATCATAGCCAAATAAATCTTTTAATACAATAGTGGCTTGATTAGATTGGGCTGCATTACCTCCACCAAAAGATCCACCAATACAAAAAATTGCAAATAAAACTGCTGCAACTTTTCCAAGAGTTGCAAATCCTTTTGATTTTAGACCTTTACTAATGTAGTACATTGGCCCTCCATAGACAACACCATTTTCGTCAACATCTCTATAGTGAACACCTAAAGTACATTCAACAAATTTTGTTGACATACCTAATAGTCCACAAACTATCATCCAAAATGTAGCTCCTGGACCTCCTAAAGCAATTGCAAGCGCAACACCTGCTATATTTCCGTTCCCAACTGTACCTGATACTGCTGTAGCTAATGCTTGAAAGTGAGAAACCTCCCCATCTTTAGAATCAGAATGGTTTTTGTCAACATCATCATACTTTCCTCTAACAACATTAATTGAAGTCCAAAAATACTTGATATTTGGAAAACCAAAATAGATTGTAAAAAATAGTGCACTACCTACTAATAAGAATATAACAAAAGGATACGCACCAACTTCAAAAAATACTGCATCGTGAAAAAAATCTGAAACAGGTTTAAAGGATTCATCAATTCTTTGATCTAAACCTTTTTCTTGTGCAATTGATAAAAATGGTATTATAGATGTAAAAAATAGTAGTTGAATTTTTTTCATGATTATTTGGATTAGTAAGAGAGGTTGCAATATGAGGAAAAAAAAAGATTATTAAAAATTTTATTTTAAATATCCCATTTCTTTCATCCATTCATCATTATAAATCTTGTCAATATATCTACTGCCATGATCATGAAAAAGAACAACTACAATATCATCCTTAGTGAAATGTTCTCCTAGCTGTAATACTCCCTTAATTGCGGCACCAGCAGAATTTCCAAGGAACATTGCTTCTTTTCTAACAAGCTCTCTACAATATAAAGCAGCATCTTTATCTGTAACCTTAGTAAATCCATCAATTATATCAAAATCTATATTTTCAGGGATCATGTCCTCTCCAATACCTTCAGTTTTATAAGGATAAATTTCATCTTTATCAAAAACACCTGTTTCATGAAATTTCTTAAGAACAGACCCGTATGCATCAACACCCCAAATCTTTATATTGGGATTCATTTCCTTTAAAAATTTACCAACTCCAGAGATTGAACCTCCAGTTCCAACACCCACTACAAAATGAGTAATCTTACCTTCTGTTTGTTTCCATATTTCTGGGCCAGTAGACTCATAATGTGCTATAGCATTACTAGGATTGTCATATTGATTTACATACCATGAGTTTGGAATTTCTTTTGACAATCTTTTAGATACAGAATAATATGATCTTTCATCTTCAACATCAACATTTGTAGGGCAAACAATTACTTCTGCACCAAAAATTCTTAATACATTTAGTTTTCCTTTGGATTGTTTGTCTGATGTTACAAATATGCACTTATAACCTCTATGAATAGCTACAATGGCTAATCCCATTCCAGTATTTCCTGAAGTTCCTTCAATTATAGTTCCTCCAGGTTTTAATAATCCTTTTTTTTCAGCATCATTAATCATTTTAAGACCAATCCTGTCTTTAACTGAATTCCCCGGATTAAAAGTCTCGTATTTTGCAAGTACTGTACAAGGGAGATTTTTTACAATATTATTCAATTTAATAAGAGGAGTATTTCCAATAGTCTCTAAAATATTCTCAAAAAATCCCATCAGAATCTATTTTGCTCAAATATATGTTATGTAATTCAATATGTAATGTTTTATTATTGGTATTTAATAGCTTTGGTTGGAGAAATATTTGAAATTAATGATGAAGGCAATATAATTACCAAAAAGCAAATTATAAATATTATAATATTCAGCAATATAATATAATACAAATCAACATATACAGGCACACTTGAAACGTAGTATATTTCAGAATCAAGAGAAATAAGGTTGTATTTTTTTTGAAAATAAATTAAAAGCAATCCTATTGAATTACCAATCAATAATCCTATGCTAACTATGTATAAAGAATTATATATAAAAAATTTTCTTAAACTATAATTTGTACTTCCTAAACTCTTTAATACTCCTATCATATTTGTTCTTTCAAGTATTAATACAATTAAAACCGTAATTATATTTATTGAAGCTACTATAATCATTATAACTATAATTGCAATCATATTTTTATCAAAAAGCTTTATCCAATCAAAAATTGAGTAATATTTGTCTTTCACACTTTGAACATTAATAGTTGAAGGTGTATTAGAATAAATTGTTTTAGTTAAAGAATCAAGAGTCTCATAATCTTCAATAAAAACTTCTAAGTTTCCTATTTGATTATCATTCCATTTGTTGATTTTTTGTATATGTGCAATATCACCAATAATATATTTACTATCTAATTCATTAAATCCAGATGAAAAAATACCAGTAATTTCAAATTTTCTAATAGCTGAAGATTCAGAGTTTCTAGAAAATAACATTTGAAAGCCATCTCCAACTTCCAAGTTTAATCTATTAGCCAATAATTTTGATATTACTATTTGATTAGAAATTGAATTTGAAATATTTGGAAAATTACCCTCAATTAAAAACCTTTTAATTTTTTCCCAATTATAATTTTGATCAACTCCTTTAAAATACACACCATCAAAATCTTTTTTAGTTCGAACTAATCCAAATTTAGTTGCAATTTTTTGAACACTAACTACTCCATTAGTGTTACTAAGATTAGTATAAAGATCCTCATCAAAATCTAATGGAATAGATGAATTTTCATAATTTGTAGTTTGAAAATTATAAATTGAAATATCTCCATTAAATGCTGATATTTTATTCTTAATTTCATATTGCATACCCAAACCTGTTGCAATAGAAATTAACATAACTATAACTCCTAAAGCAATGGCAATAATTCCGATTTTTATTATTGGACCTGAAATACTATTTTTATAGGGCCTTGTAGTTATGACTCTTTTTGCTAAAAAATATTCGAAATTCAAAATTTAAATATGAATTTAATTGACTTTATAAAATACTTATTAATAGTAACAATATTTCAATCAAATATATGCAATATTCATTCGATTAACATAGAGAATAAGAATAAAAAAAGTGAAATTAATAATGAAGATATTATTGTAGGAGCCAATCAAATATCTAAATATATAGATTATATAAATAAAAGTAATATTGGCATTGTAGCCAATCATACAAGTGTCATTTTTAAAAAGGACAATGGCTCTACCCACCTAGTTGATTCACTTCTTTCATTAAATCTCAAAATTTCAAAAATTTTTACACCAGAACATGGATATAAAGGTGAAAATTATAATGGTGAAAACGTCTCAGATAAAGTGGATCAAAAGACAGGTCTAAAAATCATTTCACTTCATGGAAAGGATAGAGAATATGGAAAAATATCAGATAATGATTTAATTGATATTAATATGATGATATTTGATATCCAAGATGTAGGTACACGTTTCTATACACATATATCTACTTTACATTATGTAATGGAAGCATGTGCTCGAAATAATATTCCATTACTCGTTTTAGATAGACCAAATCCAAATGGAAGTTATATTGATGGACCCGTACTAGAAAATGAGAACAAGAGTTTTGTTGGAATGCATCCAGTTCCTATAGTATATGGAATGACCATTGGAGAATATGCTCTAATGATAAATGGAGAAGAGTGGTTAAGTGACAAGCTAAAATGCAAGCTAAAAGTTATAAAACTTTTAAATTATAAACATGACTATAATTATAGCTTATTAATAAAACCTTCCCCTAATTTACCTAATGACAGATCAATATTTCTTTATCCATCACTTTGTCTATTTGAGGGAACTAATGTAAGTGTAGGACGTGGCACAACAAATCAATTTCAAGTCTTTGGGAGTCCATATTTAGATCAAAAGATTTATTCTTTTACATTTATTCCTGAACCAAACCAAAGTTCAAAATATCCTCCACATAATAATAAAAAATGCTATGGATTAGACCTAAGAGATCATTTGTTAGAAAGAAAATTAAATCTAAGTTATATTATTAATGCGTACAAAAACACAGCAAATAAAAGTGAATTCTTTAATGATTATTTTATAAAACTATCTGGCACAAAAGATCTAAAAAATCAAATTATCAATAATATATCAGAGAAAATTATTAGAAAAAGCTGGAAAGATGAAATAGATGAATTCAAATTAATAAGAAAGAAATACTTAATTTATAAATAAATTTTTTAAATGGGCAAACCAATTTTAGTATTAAATAATGTATCAATTATTCAAGATAATAAACAGGTATTATCCGAAGTTAATATTGAAATTAACAATGGAGAATTTGTTTATTTAATTGGGAGAACTGGTAGTGGGAAAACCAGTTTAATAAAAAGTTTATACGCAGATTTAAAACTTAATGACGGAACAGGATCAATTGTTGATATTGAGTTAAATAATTTAGAAGACAATAAAATACCATTTCTTAGGAGAAAATTAGGCATTATCTTTCAAGATTTTAAACTTTTTAGTGATAGAAGCGTAGCTGAGAATTTAAAATTCGTATTAAAAGCTACAGGATGGAGTGATGAATCTAAAATAAATTCTAGAATAATAGAAGTTCTTGAAAAAGTTCACATTGAAAATTTAATAAATAAATTTACAAGTCAATTGTCTGGAGGAGAGCAACAAAAAGTGGCAATTGCAAGAGCTCTTCTTAATAATCCAAAACTAATTATAGCTGATGAGCCTACTGGGAATCTTGATCCAAAAACTAGCATAGAAGTAATGGAAATCTTAATGGAATTAAATAAAAAGGGAAATACAATTTTAATGGCAACACACGATTTTATTTTAATTGATAAATTTCCAAATAGAACATATATATGTGTGTCAGGTAAAATTGCTGAAATTGATTTAAAAAATAAAAATATTAATACAATCTATAAATGATATCTATCTTAATTCCATGTTATGATTTCAATGCTCTTCCACTTGTCAAAAGGCTTGAAAAGGAAGCATTGATCTTAGGTATTGCTTATGAGATCATATGCATAGATGATGGATCATTTTCCCCTGTAAATGAAAAAAATCAACAAATAAATGCATTAACAAATTGCCTATTTATTGAAAGTAAAAAAAATATTGGAAGAATAGCAAACAGAAAATTACTTTCAGATAAAGCTCAGTATAATTGGCTTCTATTTATTGATGTTGATACCATACCGAAAAATGAAAAATTTCTAGAAACTTATTTAAGTCATATGAATAAGACAGATGCTGTTTTTGGTGGTTTTTCCTACAATAAAAAAAGTTTTAGTCAGAGTAATTCATTGAGATTTACTTTTGGTAAAAAAAGAGAACAAGTCTCCTCAAAAAAAAGAATGAGAAAGCCTTATAAATATATTATTTCATCAAATTATATGATTAATAAAACAATTTTTGATAAGATACAAGTTCCCGTAGATATTAATGGATATGGTTTAGACTATTTTTTTGGAGCTGAACTAAAGACAAATAATGTTCATATAACTCATATAGATAATGAAGTGTTTCATCTAGGTTTAGATGATAATAATAAATTTCTAGAAAAAACTAGATCAGCTCTTGATAATTTAAAATATATGAATAACAATAATTATATTAAAAAACATGATATCTCAATCTTAAAAGCATATAATTTTCTAAAAATATTATTATTAGAGAGCATGTTTTATGCAGTGGCTAAGACTATAAATAATAAAATCGAAATAAATTTAATGAGTAAAAAACCAAACCTTTTTGCATTCGACTTATATAGGTTAGCATATCTATGTAAAGATTAAATTTACTGTGTTTTGTAATCAAGAAAAGAATTATAATCTCTAAAATAATCACTTTCATCAAAGAATTCTGAAGCTAAAACTAAACAAACTGCACCTGCTGAGAAATTATCCATTTCTCTCCATATACCACTCGGAATAAGAAGACCCTTATTAGGTTTGTTTAACATAACCTTTTTATTATTAGACCCATCATCAATTTTAACTTCAAAGCTTCCGCTTAATGCTATCATAAACTGATTTAAATTTTTATGAGCATGTCCTCCACGAAATGCATCACTAGGAACATCATATAGATAATACACCCTTTTTATTTCAAATGGAATTGTTGATTTTTCTATAACAGAGAGTTTTCCTCTTCCCTTCTCGTCAATAATCTTAGGAATAGAAATTATTTCAACATTATCAATAGATCTATTTTTCATAACATTGATTTATATTTTTTTATGCCTTTTAAACCAATTTTATATTTTAAAAAAAATTCACCAAAAACAATTGCTTTTATATTTAACAATAATATTATATGATGAAATAATTTTAGATATGACAAAGTACCATAATATTTATAAAATATAGCAGCTCGAGCAAAAATTATTTTGTCTTTTCCTACAACCTGTCCAGAGCTAATAGATTTATGTGAAAGTATAACTTTTGGACAATGAATAATATTTAGTTTTTTTTCTAGCGCATTCCTTAAAAAAACATATTCATCTCCAGTTTCAAAAGTTGATCCAAGTCCAAATTTAGAGTCAAATTGAATTTTATTTTTTATAATACTATCTCTTCTAAAAGCTATCAAAAATGAATTAATAGTTGAAATTGATCTTTTATTATGAGTTTTTATTTTTGGATAATCTTTAAATAGTTTCCCTAATTCGTTGGTTGCTTGATAAGTTATTATTTCAGCATTTTTATTCTTTTCAAATGAATTTTTAATTGATTCAACAAAATCTGGACTATAGATTACATCATCATCAGATAATAGACAAATTTCCCCTTTTGAATTATTAATTGCTAGATTCCTGCTATTTGAAAGGCCAATTTCATTAGTATTTATTACTCTATAGTTATTTTGTGGAAAATTTAATTTTTTTTTCGACTGATTAATGATTAATACTGGGTGTTTAATGTCAGGACAATTTTTAAACATCCTATTAATAAAATCAGCGTTATCCTGTCCCTTTGTAGATACTAAAATTTCTAAACTAGCGTTTTTATTGGCAACGTTGTTCATTAATAATTATATTTAAAACAATTGCGCACAATATAATGAAAATCTTACTGATTGGAGAATATAGTAGACTGCACAACTCTCTAAAAGAGGGACTGCAAAAAAATGGTCATAAAGTCACATTGTTAGGCTCAGGAGATGGTTTTAAAAATTATCCAATAGATATAAAAATAGATTCATTTTTTTTCAATCTAAAATCATTTAAACTCGTTGCAAAATTAATTGATAGGCTTTTTAAAATCAGCTTAAATGAAGTTGAAATATATTATAAAGTGAATAAAATAATGTCTAATCTAAAAGCCTATGATGTTGTGCAATTAATAAATGAGAATGCATTTAGAACACTACCTTTCCTAGAGATATTACTTATTAAAACATTAATAAAAAATAACAACAAATTATTTTTGCTGTCATGTGGAGTAGATCACAAAAGTGTGGAGTATAGTTTAAATAATAAGTTTAGATATTCAATACTAACTCCCTATTTTGAAAATCCTAACCTCAAAAAATCATTTAGGCATATATTAAAATATAACACAAAAGAATATATAAAACTTCACGAATTTATATTAGAGAATATTAATGGTATAATTAGTTCAGACATAGATTATCATATTCCCTACATTAAAGAGAAAAAATATCTAGGATTAATTCCTAACCCAATTAATATTGATAAAATAAAATATAAAAAAATTAAATCTATAGATAAGATTAAGATATTACACGGCATCAATTCAAAAAACTACATAAAAAAAGGGAATGTGTTTTTTGACAAAGCACTAAAAGCAATAAAAAATAAATATGGCAATAAAGTAGAAATAATCAGTACAATAGATCTAGATTATAATGAATATATAAAGTCAGTTAAAAATTGTCACATATTACTAGATCAAGTTTATGCCTACGATCAAGGTTATAATGCACTTGAGGCTATGGCAATAGGAAAAGTTGTATTTACTGGTGCTGAAAAAGAGTGGTTAGAATTATATAATATAAAAGAAAATTCTGTAGCTATTAATGCTTTGCCAGATCATAAAAAAATTATAGAATCCTTGGAATGGTTAATTAATAATCCCTCTAAAATTATAGAGATCTCATCTAATGCTAGGGAATTTATTGAAAAAAATCATAATTATATTTCAATTGCCGAGCAATATGAAAAAGCATGGAGTAAAAATTAATTAATCTTATATTTGAATATATAGAAAAATTATGCTTCACTTTAAACCAAATTTATTTATTCCAGGAGCAGCAAAATCAGGTACTACATCCTTGCATAATTTATTAAATCAACATCCAGAAATCTGTATGTCTACAGTTAAGGAGCCTGGTTATTGGAAAAATGAAAGATTTAAACATTTTAAAGATATAGAAAAAGAAAATTATTTAAATTTATTTATGAAATCCAATCATAAAATTTTTGGAGAATCTACAACTGCCTACATGTATTATGATACTTTTATAAATAATATTAATAGCAATTACAAAGTCTCTCCAAAATTTATTTTCATTCTTAGAAACCCTATTGACAGATTCAACTCACATTTTTGGTGGATGAAAGGACTTGGACTTGAAAAATCTAATTTTCAACAAGCTCTTACTGAAAATCTAAATAATGAATTTAAACCATATAACTATTACCCAAAATATTACTTTCAGTTTGGATTATATGCAAAGTGGCTAAAGCGGTTTTATAATTGTTTTGACAGATCTAATATAAAAATTATAACATTTGAAAAATTAATGAATAACCAACTAGAAACAGCAAATTCTTGTTTTGAGTTTCTAGGGCTAAAAAGGTTAGATTCAATTTCAAATCATACCTCAAATCAAACAGCATTATTAAAAAATTCACAATTGTATCATTTTTTAAACAAATCAGCCATAGGAAAATATTCTTATACTAAAATTGGCAAGTATTTACTTCCTAAAAGAACAATTGATTGGATTAAAATAAGTATAAAAAATAGTCTAAAAAACTGGGGTAAAGAAAAAGCTAGTTATCCGAAAATATCTAAAGAAAATAGATATGACTTAAAAGCGTTATATTCTAAAGATGTATCAGATCTTAAAAAGTTAACACATTATAATTATAGAGAATGGACAGATTTTAATTCCTAAGAATGAATTTTATAAGAACATCGCTATATTCAGGAGTAAGTACTGCTATTAGTCTATTAGTTAGATTAATATCTAATAAAATAATAGCTGTTTATCTAGGAACTAGTGGTATTTTCCTGCTTGGTCAGTTAAAGGATTTTCTAAGACTAAGTAATGTTATTAGTGGTTTTGGAATAGAAAATGGAATAATAAAATATACATCAGAATTTCAAAAATCAGATGAAGAATTAAGAAAAATTCTTTCAACTAGTTTTAGAACACACCTCTTCTTCTCACTGATTTTTTGCATTTTAATTCTAATTTTTAAAAATACTATTGCAGAATATTTATTATTAGATTTTGACTCAAAATTTTATTTTCTAATTCTATCAATTTCAGTTATTTCCTTCTCAATTCATACACTTTTGATGTCTATTATTAATGGAATTAAAAAAATTAAACTATATGTGACAATTAATATTGTTTCAGTAGTTATTTCTGCGATTTTAATGATCATACTAGTATTAAAATATGCTATTATTGGTGCTCTATATGCGTTAATAATTAATCAAATTATAACCTTACTAGTTACTCTTATTCTTTTTTACATATACAAGCCATTTAATTTCAGTCTACTATTTTCTGATTTTAACTTTAAATACTTTAAAAAATTATCAGCTTTTTCTGTAATGGCAATAACTGGTCCAACCTGTTTAATTATATCAACATTTATTGTCAGGTATTATATATCAGATAAATTTGATACAAATTTTGCAGGTTCATGGGAAGCAATGTGGAGGATTTCCGCAATTTATCTACTTTTCTTAATAAGTACCTTCAAGTTTTACTTGATACCAACATTTTCAAAATTAAATAGTGAAAATTTAAAAAATGAAGTATTTAAAATATGGAAAGTAGTAATACCGATAATTATAGTAATTACTGCTGGGGTTTATTTACTTAGAGATATTATTATCACTGTTTTATTGTCAAATGAGTTTTTTCTAATAAATGAAATTATATTTTTCCATCTTTTAGGTGATATAATAAAAATAAATTGCTGGGTATTAGGCAACATATTAATATCAAAAGCAGACACAAAGGCATTTGTTTTCTTTCAGATTGAATGGTCAGTAATTTTTATGATATTATCCTATTTTTTAATAAATGCGTATGGATTTTGGGGAGTTTCCTTAGCCTACTTTATAACTTATATTATACACTTTACATTATTAAATTTTCATCTAAGAAAATTATTGTGGATAAAATAGATGGGGTTATATCATTAAATCCTTGAGATTATGATAATTTTTTGTTTTAATTTCATAAAAGTCTTGCGTTATAGAACGTGCGCCAAAACCTTCTTTCCAATACAATAAACCTTGATTAACAAATTCACCATTATTCTCATTTGAAGTGCCAAAATCAAAATAATCTTTTTTATTAAAGATCTCCTCAATTAAATAAGTAAATAAATAATCTAAACTTCCCAATTTATTTTTTTCTGTATTAGCAGAAATGTATTGAACATGGGCGGCGGTCTTTGTTTCAAATATAGTAGTTCCTGCAACAATCTTATCATCTGAATATACATTAAACTGTCTAATATTCTTTGGAAATAAGCTATTTAGATGAATGATTTCATCAAGAGAGTGCACCGGCTCCACATTATGTTTATTTTTTAAATTAGGAATTAAAATAGAATCCCAAAATTCCTCAAAACTCGATGTTTCTTTTATTGTAAGTTTAAATTTTTCTCCTCTTTTCTTACCCTGAATCCTATCTCTTGAATAAGAGTTATTGCCAAGTTTAATAACAGATAAAACATCTCTTCTAATTAATTCTGCCTTCATTCTATGTAATAGATAATTTACTTCACTACTTGGCAATGATTTATATATCTCAGGTATTTCCTTTATTATTAAGGTCGAATAATTAGTTTTATGTAAATGAGATAGAAGTAAGCTAAATATCTCAAAAACATCTGAGAATTTAATTTGCTTTGAAAGAATTAGTCCTCCATATGTCAAGCCTTGATGAGAATATATCTTGTCATCTAGCTTATTAGCTGGTAAAACAGCAATAAGTTTATCCTGCTTATAAAATAAAATAGAATAATCCTTAAATCTATTTTTATGATATTCTATAAAATTTCTATTAAATAAAAATGTTCCATTCTTAGATTCATTAATAAAATTATCCCATTGAGACTTTAAAGAAGAATTATACAGGGATAAAGAAAACATATTATAAGATTAAATAAAAAACGGAATGTAAGAAGATTTAGTATTTTTCTAAACTAATAATTAGAAAAAGGATAAAAAAAAAGGCCCTTGATCATAGGGCCTTTTTTTATTAATTTATGAGTTTTAAATTACTTTGTTCTAATTGGTAAAGATGGACTCTTAACCCAGTTAAATAAAGTATTTAATATGTTATAAAAGAAAGAATATAATGCCATTACAACATATAACTTAGCTAGAATAACAGCTACTTGAACAAATCCCCAAGCAGAAGCGACAACATCACCAGCCCAGGTGCCATCACCTGCTCTAGAAACATCCCACGCCCAGAAATCGTTAAGCACTCCGCCTACCCATTCTAGACCAACCATGTTAGTAAATGCATCCATAGCTGAACCTGGAAGTGCATAAGCATAGTCAAAGTTAGACATGTAAGCAGTATCAACTCCGCCTGTCATATCAACAAACCCTGCTGAAACTGCAGATACAGCTGCTACGATTGCAGCAAATACAGCTACTAGAGCTGTAATATATCCAACTGCTTTAATAGTTGCCATTGGTAAGTCATAAAATAAAAGGTTGACAGTATCTCCTTTTGAAGCCGCAACTTCCTCACCAGCGCCTCTTACGACCATAGCGATAGGAAAAGCAGCGTATACCCATACGGCCATACCTAAAATACTTCCAACAATTGCAGCCCCTTCACCCATTCCTCCTGTCCAAAGGATAGAAAGAGATGCGTAAACAGAACAAACCCAAGTTACGAAGGCACCGACTCTAAAGACGTCTCCTGCCCAACTTGCTAGGTTACCTTCTGAATCACTCATACATGAGTTCCAGCAATTCCAAGGTAACTTTCCGTTGACCTCACTAGGGAGATCAATTAAGCGATTTAAAATTTTTTCCATAATACTTAATTAATTAATTAGTTAGTTAAGCCACAAAAATACAAATTAATTTGAATTTGAGAAAATTTATTGGTTTATATGAGTAAAAAACAGTTTAAAATATAGATTTTTAAGGAAATTTGAATTATTTGCTTCTTTTCTGAGAATAATTTAATCGATTTTAAGAATACCTGTTTATTTTTCAATATTATTATCTTAAAATAAGGTTAAAAAAGATAGTAATTGGGTAAATAATAATAACTTTGCTCAAAACTATTTCAAGGAAAATCATGAAATTAAAGAATATACCTAGACTAAAATATAGTACATCAAACAATTTTTTCTTGATAGCAGGCCCCTGTGCAATAGAAGGAGATGAAATGGCTAATAGGATTGCTGAAGAAATATTAACTATTACAAATAAGCTTCAAATTCCTTTTATATTCAAAGGAAGTTTTAAGAAGGCTAATAGAAGTAAATTAGATAGTTTTACTGGTATAGGAGATGAAAAAGCTCTAAATATTCTAAAAAATATTTCTGATTCTTATGATATTCCAACATTAACTGATATTCACCAAATATCTGATGTAACATTAGCCTCAAAATACGTAGATGTCTTACAAATACCCGCTTTTTTAGCAAGACAAACTGATCTACTGATAGCGGCTGCAAAAACAGGAAAAACTATCAACATAAAAAAGGGACAATTTATGAGTCCTGAGAGCATGAAGCATGCGGTGGAAAAAATAACAAAATCAGGTAACAATAATGTAATGATAACAGATAGGGGAACCATGTTTGGATATCAAGATATGGTTGTAGATTTTAGAGGAATTCCAACAATGCAAGATATTGCGACTACTGTTTTGGATGTTACACATTCTCTTCAAAAACCAAATCAATTATCTGGTGTAACAGGTGGGTTCCCTAAAATGATTGAAACAATAGCAAGAGCTGGAGTAGTAAATAATGTAGATGGTATCTTTATAGAAACACATTTTGACCCCGAAAATGCAAAAAGTGACGGTGAAAATATGCTCAGTCTAAGCAATCTTAAAAAGTTATTAACAAATTTGCTTGAAATAAGAAAAACAATAAATAATCTTGATTAATCTTCTCTAACCTTACCTGTAAAAACACTTATTTTTTTACTAATTGGATTTCCACTTGCCCTTCTAAATGCCACAATTTGGCCACAATGCCACACTGCATCTTCAATTGGACCATTTAATTGATTCCAAAATGGATATTCAACTTTTTTAGAATTCCTTAGAAAAACAATACTATAATCATCAAAATTCTTGGTTTTCTTAAATATATCAGATGCTTCTTTAAGATTGAATAAGGTTTTTTCTCTAATTTCTTTAAATTCCATTCCTTCTATAGATTTTTTCTCAACAGGAGTATTTAAAGCAGTATTCAATATCATATTTGATAAGTCATAAATATGTACAATAGTCTCAATTGATGATCTACTATCATTTGGTAATCTGAAATTTAAATCTTCTTCTGTTAGACCTTCAGTTGCCCAATAGTATCTAAAACCCAGCCCATCAATCATTCTTCCAACTATTTCAGCTTCAGAATAAGACTCTGGATAATTTGAAATTTCATAAAAAGGAAGATTTTCTTGTGAATTCATGTATAGACAATTTACTGATATAATTAGTATAAACAAATACCTCATATTATAATTTTGGTTTTTTTACGATTCCATATTTATCTATCAGATATATTAAAGAGGTTATCGTTGCAGCACCTAATTCTAACTCTCTTTTATTTATTGCATCAAAATTATCAATTGCAGAATGGTGATGATCAAAATATCTTTGAGAATCAGGTTTTAGTCCACTTAATACATTTGTGGAAGTTTTTAATGGCCCTATATCTGCTCCACTACCACCCCTTTCAAAAAAATGTATTAAATAAGGCTTAAATAACTCTTTCCATCCTAATATTTGATTAAAATTCTTATCATCACTATCAAAATAAAATCCTCTAGGAGAAAAACCTCCAGCATCACTCTCAAGAGCAAAAATATGATTCTCATTTTTTTCAGCTACAACCTGAGCATATTTCATTGCTCCTCTTGTCCCATTTTCCTCATTCATAAATAAAACCACACGAATAGTTCTTTTCGGCCTGATGTCTGATAATTTTAATAATCTTATGACATCCATAGATTGAACGCATCCTGCCCCATCATCATGTGATCCATCACCTAAATCCCAAGAATCTAAATGACCTCCAACTACTATATACTCATTAGGATATTCACTTCCAGTTAATTCTCCAATTACATTATAGGACAAAACATCCTTGAATTGCTTACAATTTTGTTTAAAATAAAATTTAATATTATTATCTAATTTTAACATTGTACTGAGTAATTCTGCATCATTTGTGCTTATTGCAGCAGAAGGAATTCTATCTTCAACAGGGACATTGTCATAAGTCATACTTCCAGTATGAGGTAAGTCATCAAGCAATAAATTCATAGATCTAACAATTACTCCAACTGCACCATATTTACTTGCATGTACAGCTCCTTCATATCTTTGATTAACACAGCCTCCATATGATTTAAATGTGTTAATTAATGTTTTTTCCATTGGTCTATTATAGAAAACTATTTTTCCTTCAATATTTGCTCTACCAAGTCGTTCTAACTCTTGAAAGTCTTTTACCTCTACAACGTTTGCCTTCAACCCCTTAGCATGTGTAGCTATGGATCCTCCAAGTGCACATATATTTACATTGGTTGTTTTTCCAGGCTTACTCTCAATATATGCAAATTCAGGCGTCCCTCTTACCCACTTTGGCACCATAACAGGTTGTAACCAAACCTTGTCTAATCCTATTTTTTCAAGCTCAGATTTAGTCCAATAAACTGCCTTCTCAGCATTTAAGGACCCTGAAAGACGTCCACCAATCTGGTTAGAAAGATAATCTAGCCATTGATAACTCTTACCATTTGTAAGAGAATTATTATATATAGCTCTAATAGTCTCTGTATCATTTTGAGAAAAAATATTAATGGATAAGAAAAATATAAATAAGATGTTTTTCATTGTAAAGTCAATTATTTAGCAAATTGTTTAACATTCTTTTCAGAAATTTCCTTTTCATCACCAAGAATAATTAATCTCTCTACTACATTTCTTAATTCTCTAACATTACCAGTCCAATTCATTGATTTTAATAATTTTACTGCAGATTTAGAGAATTTCTTCTCTTTGGTTCCTTGAGCCTTTGATATATTAGTTGAAAAATAATTTATTAGCAATGGAATATCATTTCTTCTTTCTTTAAGAGAAGGAACATTTATAATAATTACCGCAAGTCGATGGAATAAATCTTCTCTAAATTTACCTTTTTCAATTTCTTTTTTTAAATCTTTATTAGTAGCTGCAATTACTCTAACATCAACTTTAATGTCTTTACCACCACCCACTTTATGAATACAATTATCTTGAAGAACTCTTAATACCTTTGCTTGTGCAGAAAGACTCATATCACCGACTTCATCAAGAAAAATTGTTCCATTATTAGCTGCTTCAAACTTACCTATTTTGTCCTTAATTGCGCCAGTAAAAGATCCTTTTACATGACCAAAGAGTTCACTTTCAATTAATTCGCCAGGAATAGCGGCACAATTAACTTCTATTAAAGGGTTGTGAGCTCTATTACTTGTACTATGAATAGATCTAGCTACAAGCTCCTTTCCTGCTCCATTAGGACCATCGATCAGTATTTTAGCATCAGTAATTGCAACTTTTTTTATAAGATCCCTGATTTTATTTAATTCTTTGCTTTCTCCAATCATCTCAAAAGAGTTAATAATTTTTCTCTTTAAAAGAGTATTTTCTAAAGTCAAATTTTTCTTATCAATAGCATTTCTGACAGTATTCAAAAGTCTATTTAAATCAGGAGGTTTGGAGATGTAATCATAAGCACCTTTCTTCATTGAATCTACTGCTGTCTCTAGATCTCCATGACCAGAGATCATAATTATAGGAATTTCTGGCTTAATTTTCTTTGTAAATTCTAAAACTTCTATTCCATCCATTTTTGGCATTTTTATATCACAAAGAACAAGATCAAAGTTTTCTTTTTTAATCTTGTTTAAAGCTATTAAACCATCTTCAGCCTCATGTATTTCATGAGATTTATCTTCTTCTGATAGAATTTTGACTAAAACCCTTCTTATTGATGCCTCGTCTTCTACAATTAATATTTTTGACATACCTAAAATTAATATTTAAGCCACTTAATTAACTCTTTATAGCTAGGTTTTTTTCCATACATGAGTATTCCAACTCTATAAATCTTGGCTGCAACCCATATACACAACGTAAAAGTTAAATATAAAATTATTATTGAAATAATTTGTTCATATATCGGAACACCATATGGAATTCTCATAAGCATAACCACTGGAGAAGTAAAAGGAATATATGAAAAAATTATTGCAATTGTACCATTTGGATCCTCAGGAACAGTTAACATTCCAACGTAAAGAGCAAGAACTAAAATAATGGTAAGAGGCATTACAAATTGTTGTGCATCTGTCTGATTATCAACCGCTGCTCCAATTGCTGCAAATAATGATGCATATAATAAATAGCCGCCTATAAAGTATATCAGAAAAGCAACAATAATATTAGTTAGCGGAAGATTAATAAAAGCAGATATCGCATCTAATGCTTCTGTGTTCATACTTAAATTTCCAGAAGAGCTTAATAATAATTCGCTGTTTTGAGTAGAAGTTTCTATACCAAAAATAGCCGTAATAAGGTATGAAAACATCATGATTAAGATTGTCCAAACTAAAAATTGAGTTAAACCAGCTAATGAAGTTCCTAAAATTTTTCCCATCATTAACTGAAATGGCTTTACTGAAGAAATCATTATTTCTACAATCCTGCTAGTTTTCTCTTCAATTACACTCATCATAATCATACTTCCATATGCAAAAATGAATATATAAAGAAGCATGCCTAAAATCATCCCAAACGCAATTTTTATAATCCCATCCATTTTTGTGGTTTCTTCTCCTTCAAAACTCTCCTGATATAAATTGATGTTTATTTTTGATTTATTAATCTTATCAATATCTAAGCCAATATTTTCAAAATTTTTATTTGTTAAAAGCCTTTCTATTTTTCCTTCAATTCTAGAAATTATACCTATTGAAGGTGCATCTTCAGATATGAACATAATTGAATCTGCAATTTGGTTTAAATCATCATAGTATGGTATAAATAATAATCCGTAGTCAGATTTAGTTTTTGAAATTAGTTTTGCTTCTTCTAGATCAAAATCATTAATAAAATGAAAATTTAAATCATCAGAATTATTTAAAGAATTTGTAAAGTACCCTGTCTTATCAACTACCGAAATATTTTTAACTGTATCATTATTTACACTTGTTAAATATCCAATAAGCATTATAAAACCAATAATTATTATAGGAGTTAAAAATGTGGCAAGAATAAAAGATTTATTTGTAATCTTATTTAAATATTCTCTCTCAATAATTAGTCTAAGATTCCCCATAATCAATTTTCTTTAACTGATTTAATAAAAATATCATTTGCACTAGGTATAACCTCCTTAAAATGTTGAATCTTTGCCTTTTTCACTAAAAAACTTAAAAGCTCATCAGATGTCTGAGATTCTTTTAATAAAATATTTAATCTTAAATTATCACCTAAACCTTTAAAAGTTGGTTTTGAAGTATGAAAGTTATTTTTTATTTCTTTTTCTGTCTCAGATTTTCTGTTAGTGATTAGTCCAACTTCAAATGTGTTTGTTTGATATTCTCTTTTGATTTCATCTAACTTACCATCTAAAATTTTATTTGATTTATTAATTAGGGCAATGTGATCACATAATTCTTCAACTGATTCCATTCTATGAGTTGAAAAAATAACAGTTGCTCCTTCATTTCTTAGATTAAGAATTTCGTCCTTTATTAAATTTGCATTTATTGGATCAAAACCTGAAAAAGGTTCATCAAATATCAATAGCTTTGGACGATGCAGAACCGTTACTATAAACTGTACTTTCTGAGCCATTCCTTTTGATAGTTCAACTACTTTTTTATTCCACCATTCTCCAATATCAAATTTTTCAAACCAATATTTTAGCTGCTTTTTTGCATCTAATTTTGTCATGCCTTTTAATTGAGCTAAATAAAGCGCTTGTTCACCAACTTTCATTTTAGGATATAAACCTCTTTCTTCAGGCAAATATCCAATATCACTTATATGTTTAGGCTCAAGAAGTTGATTGTCTAGGAAAACATTACCAGAATCAGGAATAATAATTTGATTAATAATTCTAATAAGTGTTGTCTTTCCAGCGCCATTTGGGCCTAATAAACCAAAAATACTTCCCTTAGGAATACTAATAGAAACATTATTTAATGCTTTGTGATTAGCAAAAGTTTTTGATACTGAATCAACTACCAATAAATTTTCCATATTATACTAAAAATCTTGTCAATAAAGATAATGGTCTCCAACTAAATTTTAATGATTATCAGAAAGAATTATCAAAATATTGTGATTGAATATTTTAAGAAAACATGTCTTTTACTCTATCAAAAAAGGACTTATCAGAGCTTTCTGGTTTAGGCTCAAAATGCTCATCATCCTTCATAGACTCAAAAAATTGTTTTTGTTTTTTATTTAGTGTTTTTGGCGTCCAAACATTGACATGTACTAAAAGATCTCCAGTTGCATAGCCGTTTATATTAGGTATACCTTTGCCTCTTAATCTTAAAATTTTTCCAGATTGCATCCCTGGATTTATTTTTATTCTAACCTTTCCAGTTACTGTGTTTATTTCTTTACCTGTCCCTAAAATTGCATCAGGCATACTTACATATAGTTCATAATGAAGATTATCCCCTTCTCTCTGAAGTTTTTCATGTGGAATCTCATAAATAACCACTAAAAGATCTCCATTAGTTCCATTACCAGGGGCCTCATTTCCTTTACCACTAACTTTTAATTGCATTTCATCTACAACACCTGCAGGAATAGGAATATTTACAGTCTCTTCCTTTATCATAAGACCATGGATATCTGCGCCTTTTGGTCTATTATCTAAAGTTTGGCCAGACCCTCTACATGATTCACATATTGAAGAAGTCTGCATTCTTCCAAGAATTGTTCTTGTGACTCTGGTAACCTGACCATTACCATTACATGTTGTACATCTTTTAAAGGTTGATCCTGGAGCTTTTACCTTTCTCTTTACTTTAATCTTTTTATCAACTCCTTTAGAAATTTCTTCTAATGTTAGGTTAACTCTTACGCGTAAATTGCTCCCTCTTACAACTCTTTGTCCGCCAAATCCACCACCAAATCCACCGCCAAATGCACTTCCAAAAATATCTCCAAACTGACTAAAGATGTCATCCATATTCATTCCGCCACTAAATCCTGCTCCACCATTTTGAAAAGCTTGATGTCCAAACTGATCATATTTATCTTTCTTATTAGGATTACTCAATACTTCATATGCCTCTGCAGCTTCCTTAAATTTTTCCTCTGCAGCTTTGTCATCTGGGTTTTTATCAGGATGATATTGAATTGCCATCTTTCTATAGGCTTTTTTTATCTCTCCTGCGTTAGCACTTTTACTAACTCCTAGTGTTTTATAATAATCTTCTTTCATTTTATTTACCTATAACTACTTTTGGGTATCTTATAATTTTTTCTCCCAATTTATATCCCTTTTCTATGACATCAATAATCTTACCCTTAAGCTTAGCACTAGGTGCTTCAATTTGTGTAACAGCTTCATGATTGTCTGCATTAAATTCATCTCCCTTTTTAACTTCTATCAAACTTAATCCCTTTGAAGTTAATACATCCTTAAACTTGTTTTGAATTAAAATAACTCCCTTAAATATTTCATTATCCATGTTTTTTTCAATTTCAGCATTAGCTCTATCAAAATCATCTAAAATTGGCAATAAAGATGTCATAAGTTCTTCACTAGCAGTTGTAAAAAGTTCAATTCTCTCCCTTGCAGTCCTTTTTTTATAATTTTCAAATTCTGCAAAGAGTCTTAGAAATTTCTCTTTTTCCAATTGTAGTTCATCTACACCAGAATTATCTTCTAATTGTTGATTAACCTCTTGTTTTATGGAATCTTCTTTTTTTGGCTCTTTAATTTTTTTAGCTCTTTTTTTGCTCATTTTAATAATAAATTATAATCATTTGATATACCCATAGCAAAAGTACTGCCAATATTAAATATAATGTCAAATTGTCACCTTATTATATCTTTAATAGCATCCTTAAGATTTGCAAATTTAAAACTAAATCCTTCATCTAGAATTTTTCTTGATGGAATTTTATGATTTTTAAACAAAAGAACGTGAATTTCTCCAAATAAAATTCTAGATGATAAATATATAATTTCAAAAATTGTTTCTTAATAAATTAACTCATTTTTTTAATTATAAATATGTAATTTTGCAAAAGTTTTTAATTCAATACTATTGAGTTTAGATATAAAAGTTTCGCAAGCAGATAAAAGTAAAATTGACCAAGTTGATTTTAGTAATTTTTCATTTGGATCAGTATTTACTGATCATATGTTTGAATGTGATTATATAAATGGGAAATGGCAAAATCCAAAAATATTGCCCTATCAATCTATATCAATTGAACCTTCTGCAAGTGTTTTTCATTATGGTCAAGCTATTTTTGAAGGGATGAAAGCTTATAAAGATTCCAATGATGGAATATGGCTCTTCAGACCAAAAAAAAACTTTGAAAGATTCAATAAGTCATCAGTTAGATTAGCCATTCCTGAATTTCCAGAAGAACTTTTTTTTGATGCTCTAAAAAAACTTTTAAATCTAGACAAGGAATGGATAAAAAAAGATGAAGGAAGTGCATTATATGTTCGCCCTTTTGTCTTTGGTAATGAATATGCAATACAGGCCTCTCCCTCGAAAAATTATAAATTTATGATTATATGTGCACCTGCAACACCCTATTATAAAGGGAAAATTAAAGTGCTTATTGCTGATAAATATAGTAGAGCAGCAAGCGGTGGTGTCGGTTTTGCAAAAGCAGCGGGAAATTATGCAGGATCTTTTTATCCTATTAATCTTGCAATAGAAAAAGGATTTCAACAAATCATTTGGACAGATTCAAATGAGCATAAGTATCTAGAAGAAGCTGGCACAATGAATGTTTTTTTTAGAATAGGCGACAAATTAATTACTGCTCCAAATACAGATACAATCCTTGATGGAGTAACAAGAAAAAGCATTATACAAATAGCTAAAGATTTAGGTATACATGTCGATATTAGAAAAATATCAGTAGACGAGATAAAAGAAGCTTCTAGGAACAACTCATTAAAAGAAATTTTTGGCACAGGTACTGCCGCAGTAGTTAGTGAAATTTCAGAATTTGAGCATAAAGATGAACTTTTTACCCTACCTAAAATTGATGATTCTTATGCTAAGAAACTTAAAGAAAGCTTGGTAAACATTCAGACTAATAAAGTAGAAGACCCTCACAACTGGAGATATAAAGTTTAATTACCTATTTAATATTTCAGCAATTCTTGGCTTAAAATAATTCGGCCCTTTTAATATCTTTCCATCCTCGCGATAAATAGGAGTACCATTTTCAGACAACTTACTCATATTGCTTCTTTGAATTTCATCAAATACTTCTTCTATTTTATGCTCCATGCCATGCTCTAAAATTGTGCCACACAAAATATATAACATATCCCCCAATGCATCAGCTACCTCAACTAAATCTCCATTCTTTGCAGCTTCAAGATACTCATCATTTTCTTCTTTCATCAAGTTATATCTAAGGGTATTTTTTTCAATTCCCAAATCTGCTTCTGGAGAAGTTAAATATCCTATTTTAAAAGTCTCATGAAACTTTTTAACTGCTAAAATTTTATCTTTCATTTTTAAATATTTTATGTATTAATTTATTAGTTTCGCTAAAAAAATATATGTTTAGTAAAGGTCAAATAATATTTGCAATTTTATTTATAATTGGTTTTTCTATATTACTGGCCATAGCTTATAAAAAAGACTACAAACTCCATCAAAAATACTATAAAGGAAGTATTTGGGTTTTACTAGCTTTTATATGTTTTATCGGTCTAATCGCCGCAATAAAGTACTTTTTTATTTAAGGATTACTCCTCTACTAAAAAACCATAATCCTCAGCATATTTCATCATCTGATACTCAAAAGAATTAACATACTTAACCTGAATATCATATACTTTATTTGACATGTCTGTTCTAGGGACCAATTCAGGATTTACAAATCCACCATAAGCTGCACCAGTAAACTTTTCATTACGTTTTAATATCTCAGCATGAATTTCTTGATCTACCTTTACTCCATATCCTTCAACTAGATCTTGAGCAGCCTGAAAATCACCTTCAGATTTAATTCTTTGCGTTTCTCTTAAAAGTTCCCCAAAAATCTCTCGTAATCTATCATAATCATTTATGTTATAATAGGTGTTACCATCTCTTTTTACTTGTTCAATAACATTTTCTTCTTTTCCTTTTTCATAAGCCCAAGCACTAACCCATTGCCTGTTTCTCATATGAGATTCTTCAACATCAGCGCCCAATTCTAATCTAATAAGCTGAGTTAATAAACCATTTCTAATGTATCCATCATAAGCTGCAGTACCTAATGCTTTCCAATCCTCTACTAAGCCTAACTCTTGTAGTTTTGGATGATATAAATAATATAATCCAATTAAATCTGCTCTACCCTCTTCCATCGTGGAACTATAATTTTTCAATGTTTCTTTTGGCGTTCCTACACCAGGATTTATTTGACCAGAGGCATGTCCAACAACCTCATGAAGAGCGGTGTGTAGTTTGTCTCCAAGTTGACCATACTCTAGTTCAAGATCATATTCCTGGTCATCATGTGCAAATTCTTTTAATCTTCCTGAAGATCCTGAATTATTATATGCATGAATTATATTTCCAAGAGAAACTGACTTGCTTCCGACAGAGGCTCTAATCCAATTAGCATTTGGCAGATTTACTCCAATAGGTGTGCTTGGAGATGCATCGCCTGCTTCACCAGCAACATTAACTGTTTTATAGGTAACACCAACTACATTTTCCTTTTTATGCTCTTGTATAAGAGGTGAATTGTCTTCAAACCATTGAGCATTTTCAGAAAGAACTGACATCTTTCTAGACATGTCAAAATCATTGATTTGCACAATAGTCTCATAAGAGCCTCGATAACCTAAAGGATCATTGTATACTTCAATAAAACTATTTATGTAGTCTATATTTCCATCCGTTGCTGCAGTCCAAGCCACATTATAGTCATCCCATGTTTGTAAGTCTCCAGTATTGTAATATTCAATCAGTAATCTAAGAGCATCCCCTTGAGCTTTATTTTCAGCTACATCTGCAGCTAAACTTAACCATTTAGTAATTTGGTCAATAGCTGCGCCATATAATCCTCCAGACTTATAGGTTATTTCCTTTAAAACACCATCTTCCTTTACAAGCTTGGAGTTTAATCCATGTGAAAGCGGTTTTGTTGGATCTGGCGATGTAACTTCAGCATAAAATGATTCTACATCTTCAGATGTAACATCAGGACCATAAAAGTTAACAGCAGAAAGCAGTACGTTATCAGCATCTTTAGATAAGTTTACTTTTTTAGAATCCTTATCATTAAATATTACTTCAAATGCGTCTAAAATTAATTCAGTATCTGTAGCTTCCATTAATCCAGTTAAATAATCCGATGAAAACCCTGGTTTTAACTTATCATTAGAATAGTGGTGATGGATACCATTGCTAAACCAAACTCTTTTTAAATAGGTTTCAAATTCCATCCAATCATCAGACGATCTATCCCCAGTATAGTTGTTGTATATATTCTCTAGTGCTGATCTAATAGCAAGATTGTGCCTGTAGTTCTGATCATACATAATATCTCTACCCGATAGACCTGCTTGAGTTAAATAATAAACTAATTTTTTTTCTTTTAGCGTTAGTTCATCCCATCCTGGAATTTGATATCTTATAATTTTAAGATCAGCAAATTGATCTATCTTATATTCAAAATCTTCACTACTTTCAGGAGTATAGTAATTGCTTTTACTAAAATAATCTCCAAGAATATCAGTTGAAAAGTCTTTACAATTCAAAAGAAAAACAGAAAGAAAAATTACTATAAATAACGATTTAATTCTCATAAGTTTTTAGTTTTTATGTTGAAAATCTAATGTATAAATTTTTCTCAAGAGAAAATAATTTTACCAAAAATATTAACACTATTTTATTAAATAAATTAATGACTTAGAATTTAATATATTTGGGCGATGAAAAATTTTCTTTTAGTCTTTATAGGTGGTGGTTTTGGAAGTGGTCTTCGCTATCTTATTAGCAAGTACTTGAATTCTAGTTTGGGCAGCTTTCCAATTGGCACATTTACAGTAAATATTATTGGAAGTCTACTGATTGGATTAATACTTGGCTATGCTGCTAAAGAGAACTCATTGAGTCAGAATCAAGTGCTATTACTTGCTACAGGTTTTTGTGGTGGTTTTACTACTTTTTCTGCTTTTGCACATGAGAATTTTCAGCTTCTTAAAACTGGAGATATAATGCAGTTTTCTATCTATACTATTGGAAGTGTTGTAGTAGGATTAATCGCAGTATTTATTGGCATATACATTGCTAAAAATTTATAACTAATGGATACTTTAAGTCATGCGCTATGGGGAAAAGGCCTTTTTGGATATAGAAAATACAGGTGGTTTTCTTTCCTCTTTGGAGCCCTGCCAGATTTATTATCATTTGGTATATATTTCTTATTTAATCTTTTTAATTTAAAAACAGAAACACCTTCAATTAACGAAATACCTGACTGGGTATATAGCTTGTATGATTTTTCACACAGCTTAGTTATAGCCTCTATTTTTATTATAATTGTTTATAAGATTAATAAAGATTTTGCCTTTCCAATGCTTGCGTGGATTTCCCATATTATGTTAGACTTTTTTACCCATAGCCTTGAATTTTTTCCAACACCAATATTTTGGCCTCTTTCAGATTATCATTTTGATGGAATTCCTTGGTCTAATCCAATTATCTTCTTTGCAAATGTGCTTCTTATATTTCTGCTATTTATATATAGAAAAAAATCTAATTCTTTGAAAAAGCCTTAACACCAGCATTAATTTTTATTGGCAAATAGTTTTCTCTAGGAACAATTGGGCATGAATATTTTTCATTATATGCACAGTAAGGATTATATGCAGTATTAAAATCAATTATAAGATAATTATCTACAGGAATATCAAAGTCAATATATCTTCCACCACCATAAGATTCAACCCCATTTGTATCATCTAAAAAAGGAAGAAATAAATAATCTTCATAGCCTTCCTTATTGACTATATCTAAATTTCTATAGATATTTAAACTATAGCTCTTGTCAAATAATTCAAAAGACACATCTCCATATTTAACATATTCTGGAAGCCTGTCAGTTGTTGTTTTCATCTTAAAAGATTTCTCGTCAGGAGTTCTTATAAGCTTAGCCTTAACTACATAGCTGGAATCAAAATCAAAAAAATCTAATTCTTTGAATTTTTTTAAGTCTTTTTCCTTAAGTGGTGAAATAGATGCATCCTTAAAGAATTCATTCATTTCTTTTTGGAAAGGAGTTAAATTCTTGTCATACCTTTTTTTGTTTTCACAATTTAGGATAAGTAACAAGCTAAATAAAAGCAGAAAAGATTTATTCATTTTATATTATATATTTCAAAAATACTATACTTTTTAATTTTCAATTAAATTTAATTAGTATTTTTAACATTATCCCTAAAATTTAAATTTATGCGTATAAAAATATTTATTCAATACATATTATTAGTATTATTTTTTGCTAATAGTATAAGTAGTCAAGATTATTTTTTAGAAAATAATGGACCTTACGATAACTCAATTAGCAGTCCTGAAGAATTCTTAGGATATGAAATTGGGTTCCAACACACAAGACATGATCTAATTGTAGCTTACCTAAACTATCTTTCAAATACCTCTCCTAGAGCAAATTTGATAACTTATGGAAAAACTCATGAGGGAAGAAAATTAGTGTTGCTTTGTATTTCATCTGAAGATAATTTAACTAACATAGAATCAATAAGACAAGAACATTTAAAATATACAGATCCAACTGCAGAAGTCTCTAATAATAACAGTCTCCCTATTATTGTTAATCTTGGATACAATGTTCACGGAAATGAACCTTCAAGTTCAGAAGCAGCTATGCTTACAGCATATACGCTTGTTGCATCAAAAAATAAAACAATTAATACATTCAGAAATGAATCAGTAGTATTTGTTGATCCTACAATTAATCCTGATGGAAGGGACAGACATACGCAATGGGCAAATCAATTTAAATCTATAAATCTAGTTTCTGATGGAAATGATGCTGAGCATAATGAAACTTGGCCAAGGGGTAGAACTAATCACTACTGGTTTGATTTAAATCGTGATTGGCTTTTAGCAGTAAACCCTGAGAGTAAAGGGAAATTGACATGGTTTCATACATGGTATCCTAATGTCATTACAGATTTTCATGAAATGGGAACAAACAGCAATTACTTTTTTGAGCCTATGAAAGACAATGCTTCTGATAAACCACTAATGCCAAAAGAAAACTATGAGGATTTAAATTCACTTTTTGCTACATACTATCAAAAAGCCATGGATAGTATAGGTACATTTTACTATACAAAAGAATCATTTGATGGCACATATCCAGGATATGGATCATCATACTTAGACTTACATGGTGGACTTGGAATACTATTTGAGCAGGCAAGTTCAAGAGGGCATTTGCAAGAAACTAATTATGGAACAATGTCATTTGGTTTTACTATACGAAATCAATATCTATCAAGTATTGCAACTGTAAAAGCTTCTGTCGAGAATAAAACTACTCTAAGAGACTATCAAAAGGATTTCTTTAAATCTGCTCTAACAGATGTTGCAAAAGATAAAATTAAAGCATACGAATTTGGAGATCTATACGATCAAAACAGAAACAAGGCCTTTATAGAGAACTTGTTATTACACAAGATAAAGGTTTATAAAAAAGGTGACAGATACGTTGTCCCTGTAGATCAAACCCAATCAAGAATGGTTAAGAATGTTTTTGAAACATATAATAAATACCGAGATAGTGTTTTTTATGACGCCTCAGCTTGGAGTATTTCAAACTTCTATAATATGAAGCATAAAGGATTGAAATCATATAATCTAGGAAGTGAAATATTAGACACGAAGGATATTGTTAAGGTAAACCTAGTTAGTAAATCAGATTATGCATATTTAATAGATTGGGATGATTATAACTCTCCAGCTGCTCTGGCATATTTGCAATCAAAGGGAATTATTGCATATTCTGCTTTTAAGCCATTGACAATTAATACAAATGAATCAATAAAATCGTTTAATTATGGAACAATCCTAATTCCTGTTAGTAAACAGAAAATATCTTCTGATAAATTATATACTTTGGTTCTTGATGCACAGAAAAAATATAATGTTCCAATTTATCAGACCTCTACAGGATTTAGTGTAAAAGGTATTGATTTAGGTAGTAATAATTTTAGAGTTGTAAAAAATGTAAAAGCAGCTCTTCTAGTTGGTGAAGGTATTAATTCATATGAAGCAGGAGAAGTTTGGCATCTCTTAGATACAAGGGTTAATATGCCAATTACCAAAATTAGAATGAATCAGTTTAAAAGAACAAGTTTGGACAAATACAATTCCTTAGTCATTGTATCAGCATATTATAGTCAGCTCGATTCAACAAGTGTAAATAAAATAAAGAGCTGGGTTTCTAAAGGAAATACACTTATTACAATAGCAAATGCTTCTAAATGGGCAATTGATAAAAATTTAGTTAATGAATCATTAGTAACTCATAAGGATTCATTAAAAAATGAAAGAAGAAGATATGTTGATGCTGGTCAACATATTGGCAGAGAAAGATTAGGAGGAGCTATTTTTAAAGTAGATATTGACAGGACTCATCCCCTAGCATTTGGATATAGAGATGATCAAATTCCAGTTTATAAAAACAACAATGTTTTTATAAAACCTTCAAAAAATTATTATTCTAATGTTGCTGTTTATACAAAAAGCCCTCATATGGATGGATATATTTCCAAGAAAAATATGGAAAAATATTTGAAGTCATCTGCATCTCTAATAGTTTCAAAAATTGGAAGTGGTAGAGTTATTTTATTTGCTGATAATCCAAATTTTAGAGGATCTTGGTATGGAACCAACAAATTGTTTTTAAACGCACTATTTCTAGGAAGTAACATAAGTGTTCCTGGAGAATAATTAAACTAATAAATTATTTAACAAAATGAAAAAGATACTATTAATTACCCTAATCAATTTATTTTATTACAACTTTTCTATCAGCCAGATAGCAGAAGCTCCTGAACGTTTTAGAGGAGAAGGTCCTTTTGAACAATTAATTATAAGGGGGGCAACACTAATCAATGGTAATGGGGCACCTCCAATAGGACCAGTAGATGTAGTAGTTGAAGACAATAAAATAGCAAGTATAAGAAGTGTTGGGTTTCCAGGTCTTGAAATTAATGAAAATAGAAGACCCAAAGCAATAAAAGGTGCAAAGGAAATTAATGCCCATGGTATGTATTTATTGCCTGGTTTTATTGATATGCATGGTCATATTGGAGAAACAACCAGAGGAAGAGCGGATTATGTATATAAACTATGGATGGCTCATGGAATAACAACCATTCGTGACCCTGGATGCGGAAACGGTTTAAAATGGGTCCTCAAACAAAAAGAAGATAGTAGAAAAAATAAAATTACAGCTCCAAGAATTCTTGCTTATACATGGTTTGGACAAGGTGCAGAAAATGGAATAAATTCTCCAGAAGAGGCTACAGCATGGGTTAAAAAAAATGCAGAAAATGGTTCTGATGGAATAAAATTTGGAGGTGCTAGGCCAGATATTTTTGAAGCTGCACTAAAAGAAAATAATAAACATGGACTTGGATCTGCATGCCATCATGCTCAAATGGATGTAGCCTGGATGGATGTTCTAGAAACTGCTAGATTAGGTCTTACTACAATGGAACATTGGTATGGTTTACCAGAAGCACTATTTGATGACAGAACAGTTCAAAATTATCCTCTTGACTATAATTATAATAACGAACAACATAGGTTTGGTGAAGCAGGAAGATTATGGAAACAAGCAGCTAAACCCTATTCCAAAAAATGGAATGAAGTTATGGATGAACTTATTGAATTAGATTTTACTATAGATGTAACTTTTGTCCCTTATAGTATTTTTAGAGATGTAGGCAGAGGAAGTAGATTAGAATGGCATAAAGATTACACCACTCCAACACTACTTAAATTTTTTCTTCCTGGAAGAGATAACCATGGTGCTGCATACTTTGACTGGGGAACAGAAATGGAAATGGAATGGAAAGAAAATTATAAACTTTGGATGACATTTATTAATGAATATAAAAATAGAGGTGGTAGAGTTACTGCTGGAGCTGACTCTGGTTATATGTATAATCTTTATGGTTTTGGGTACATCCAAGAACTTGAACTTATTAGAGAATCAGGTTTTCATCCTATGGAAGTTATAAGAGCCGCTACACTTCATGCTGCTGAAGCAATTGGCATGGAAAAAGAAATAGGAACTATTGAGGTAGGAAAATATGCTGATATGATAATTATGGAAGAAAACCCTCTTAAAAACCTGAAATATCTATACGGAACAGGTGATATAAAAATTAATGATAACAATGAAGCGGTAAGAGTTGGAGGAATTAAGTATACAATAAAAGATGGAATAATTTTTGATGCTAGGCAACTACTCGATGATGCCAAAAAAATTGTTGATGAAGAAAAATCTTCTACTCCAGGATGGGAAAAATTATTAATGGATGCAATAGAAAGAGAATGAATTAAAAAAGAAACCAATTGGCAGCTTTTACAACTCGGTATGAACTAATAAATTACAGTTATAAAATATTCGTTAATTAACAACAAGAACATTCCTGACAAGAACATTCTTCACAAGAACAATTTTTACAATCACCATTTACACAAGATTCACAAGTACATGTACATTGATTTGCCATAGTATTAATAATTATATTAAAGAATAAAGGTAATAATTATTAATTTACAAATTGTATTTATTGCCAAACTTTGCAAAATTAAATCCTAATTTTAATACACTATCCCTGAGATTATTTTTTTTATTCAATAATGGATTGGTATGATTAAAATGTATGAAATGTATTTTATTTTTTGTGCTTAATTCTTCATCCATAAAAATATCCATAGTCTTTAAAACAAAAGGATGAGGAATTTCTTTCATAGATCTATTAATTTCATCTCCACTAAAAAAAGTAGCATCTAAAAATGCATAATCAACAGATTTAACCTCGTCTATAATGCTTTTTTCCCATAGATCCCACTTGTCAATATCAGGAATAAAGAGCGCCGATTTATTCTTCCCTATTATTTTATACCCCACAGTTTCAGAAAACTCATCACGATGAGGAACATTAAAAGGTATTACTATTAAGTCATTTGATAATTGAATGTTTTGATTATGATTTATTTCCTTTAAGTCGATATTATCTAATGAGATCAATTGACTCCAAGGACCATTACTCTCTAAAAACTTTTTCATTCGTGGCATGGTGTAAACAGGGATTTTATTAGCTCCTAGAGCCTCTCTTCCTAAATACATTAATCCAGAATAATGGCCTATATGTGCATGCGTTAATAATATTCCATCAATCAATTTTTTATTTGCAACACCGCTTTTTAAATATTTGATTTGCTCACCAATATCAGGTGTAGCTTCAAATAAATAATATTTGTCATTCTCAATATCAGTAAGTCCAATACTAGTTATATAGTATTTATTATCTCCTATATTTTTATTACAACAATCTTTTTTACATCCAATGTGTGGGTATCCAGCGTCCTGAGCTATTCCTAGAACAGTGATAAAATTATTGTTGTTTGATGTCTTATATTCTGAACAAGAAAAAATAGTAGCACATAAAATGAAGACCAGTAATTTATTTTTCCTTAAAATGCTGAGTAAATTAATTATCATCTAAATCACAATTTTCATCATTAAATTCAACCTCAACCGTATAATGCTCAAATTTGTATTCCTTCAAAATATCCTTCACATCAAATTTCACCTTTTTAAAATTATTTAAATTTGAATTATCCTCTATCTTAATATGAGCAGTAAATACATTATGCTCTCCTTCCAATGACCATATATGCATATGATGAATTGAATTTACAAAGTCAATGTTTAGAATTTTTGATTCAATTTCATTTATATCTAATTCTTCTGGAACTCCTTGTAAAAAAATAAAAAGGGTCTGTTTAAGTCTAATAATTACATTCCATAAAATGTAAATTGTTATTAAAAGAGATAATGCTGGATCTAGATAATGAATATCTTTAAAATTTAATATTATTGCCACAACTAAAACAGCAACCCATCCCAAAACATCCTCAACTAAATGCCAAGAAGCCACCTTCTCGTTCATGGTTTTTCCACCACTTAATTTCCATGCTGCATATCCATTAACTAATACTCCAATTACTGCAAAAAAGACCATCCCCTTTGCGTCAGTATGTTCTGGTTCTAGAATTCTTCCAACAGCTTCAGTTATAACATATACAGATCCAATAATTAGTATAATACTATTTATAAGGGCTCCTAAAAGAGAAAACCTTTTATATCCAAAAGAAAATTTCTTGTTAGATTTCTTATGAGATTTTTCTTCTAAATACCATGAAGTACCCAAAGAAATCGTATCTCCTAAATCATGGATTGCATCTGAGATAATTGCAATACTATTTACATAAAGACCTCCAATTATCTCTAAAATAGTAAATGCAAAATTTAAAAAAAAAGCAACTTTTATGTTATTCGAAGAATGATGATGATGATCGTGATGATGTCCCATTCTATATTAATTTAGAATCAATTAATATTTCCTCCATTTGTTTTTTTAGACTTATTGCTTCTTTTTCAGCTGCTTGAGCAAATTTTTCATCATTACCAGAATAAATGATGCCCCTAGAAGAATTTATAATAATACCCACCTTGTGGTTAATGGCCTTTTCACAGACTTCCTTTAAGTCACCTCCTTGAGCTCCAATACCAGGAATTAACAGAAAATTATCAGGAATTATTTTTCTAATTTCTTCAAGATATTCTGTCTTTGTAGCACCTATGACATACATTAAATTTTTTGAATTATTCCAGGTCTTCGAAGATTTAATTAAATCCATAAAAACATAGTCATTTGCAGTTGATATTAATTGCAAATCTTTAGATCCTTCATTTGAGGTCAGTGCTAATATAATAGTGTTCTTGTCGTTATATTCTAAAAACGGCTCAACTGAATCTCTCCCCATATATGGATTTACAGTAATACTATCAAAATTTAATTGCTCAAAAAAAGACTTGGCATACATTCTGCTTGTGTTTCCAATATCGCCTCTTTTAGCATCAGCAATTGTAAAAATTTCAGTATAATTTTTGTTTATATAATTAATTGTTTTTTCTAAAGCTTTCCAGCCCTTAATACCATATGCCTCATAAAAAGCAATATTAAGTTTATACGCAATGCAGTGCATATGTGTATTGTCAATTATTGATTTGTTAAATTCAAAAATCGGATCATCCTTGTCAAGTAAAAATTTTGGAATTTTTTCTAGATCAACGTCAAGACCCACACATAAAAAAGATCTTTTAGATTTGATTTGATTAACTATTTTTAATACTTCCACTATTGTTTATTAGTTACTTGCATTTAATATTTCTGAATTTTCAGCTAACATTAATTTATCAATAATCTTTTGAATATCCCCATTTACTACTTTTGGCAAATCATACAATGTCATTCCTATTCTATGCTCAGTAATTCTTCCTTGAGGATAATTATATGTTCTAATCTTTGCACTTCTATCACCAGAAGATACCATGCTTTTCCTTTTTAAGGATTCTTCAGAACGTCTTTTTTCGACTTCCAATTCATATAATCTAGTTCTTAAAACTTTTAAAGCTTTATCTAAATTTTTATGTTGAGATTTTTGATCTTGACAACTAACAATAATGCCTGATGGTTCGTGATGAAGTCTTATGGCAGAATATGTGGTATTCACGGATTGACCTCCAGGACCTGTTGATGTGGTTCTTTCAATTCTTACGTCCTGCATATTTAAATCAACGTCAAATTCTTCTGCTTCTGGCAAAACAATAACCGTAGCAGCACTGGTATGAACCCTTCCTTGAGTCTCAGTTTGAGGTACTCTCTGCACTCTATGTACGCCTGCTTCAAATTTTAAGTTAGCATATACTTCCTCTCCACTAATATCAAAAATTATTTCCTTGTATCCTCCCGAGGTTCCCTCATTAAAATCTACCAAATTTACTTTCCATCCTTTACTTTCACTGTATTTTGAATACATCCTATATAAATCTCCTGCAAATATACTTGCTTCATCTCCGCCAGCTCCAGCTCTAATTTCCATAACTACATTCTTCGAATCATCAGGATCTTTAGGAATTAATAAAATTTTTAATTCCTCCTCCATTTTAAGTAATTCTTCTTCAGACTCATCCAATTGAATTCTTGCAATCTCCAACATCTCCTCATCTTTTTCATTTGAAATTATTTCTTTGGCCTCTGAAATATTTGATAAAATAGATTTGTAGATTTCTCCTTTATCAATAATTTTCTTTAAATCTTTATATTCTTTGGAAACCTGTACGTACTTCTTCTGATCTGATAGAATATCTGGTTTTATAATTAAATCACTTAATTCATCAAACCTGTATTTAAGATTATTTAATTTATCTAGCACATCAAAATTCTTGAATTGTAAAAATACAATAAATTATGGAGAGAGATTATCCAATTAACTAATATTGAAAAACTCCAAACTGAGACTTAATTGTTAGTTTCTTTTCAGTTGATTTTTCAACTTTTCCAATAATTTTGGCCTCTACGTTAAATTTTTCTGATATATTAATTATCTGATTTGCTATTTCAGGGTCTACATATAACTCCATTCTGTGACCACAATTAAAAACTTTATACATTTCATGCCAACTTGTATTTGATTCCTTTTGAATCAATTTAAAAAGCATAGGAGGTTCAAACATATTATCCTTGATCACATGTAAATTATCAGATATAAAATGAAGTATCTTAGTCTGTGCTCCGCCACTACAATGCACCATTCCTTTAATTAAACTTTTATCACATTGGCTCAATATTGATTTTATTATTGGTGCATAAGTTCTGGTTGGAGATAAAACTAATTTTCCTGCATCTAAATCAACATTATCAAACACCTGATTGATACTCACACTTCCAGAATAAACTAAATCATCTGGAAGCATTGGATCATAACTTTCCGGATATTTTTCTGCCAAAATTTTATTAAACACATCGTGTCTTGCCGATGTTAGCCCATTACTGCCTATCCCACTATTGTATTGATTTTCATAAGATGCTTGTCCAAAGGAAGCCAATCCAACAATAACATTCCCATCACAAATATTTGAATTATCAATTACCTCTGATCTTTTTATTCTACCTATAACTGTTGAATCAACAATAATTGTGCGAACTAAATCTCCAACATCAGCAGTTTCACCTCCTGTTAATTTGATATTTATTCCATGTGAATTTAAGTCTTCAATTAATTTTTCTGTTCCATTAATGATAGCTGAAATAACCTCTCCATCAATTAAATTTTTATTTCTTCCTATGGTTGAAGAGAGTAATATATTATCAGTTACTCCTACACATATCAGATCATCAATATTCATAATCAGTGCATCTTGAGCTATTCCTTCCCATACAGAAAGATCGCCCGTCTCTTTCCAATACATATAAGCTAGAGAACTTTTAGTTCCAGCTCCATCAGCGTGCATAACTAAACAAAACTCATTATTATTAGTTAAAAAATCTGGAACAACTTTGCAAAAGGCATTAGGAAATAATCCTTTATCCATTTTTCTTATAGCATTGTGGACATCTTCTTTTGAAGCAGAGACACCTCTGCGACTATATCTTTCATTTGAGTTTTTATTCTGCATTTAGTCGAGATATGGCAACAAAAGTATTAAAGAATTCTTTAAGTTGGTGATGAATTGATGATAAGATTTTGTATATATAATAACTGATTATATTCGTTATTAACATTTGGATAGTATTTTTTATTAAAATTATTTATTTATATCAATAAAACTGTTTTTTTATAATGTTTATAAAAAGTTTAGAAACTCAAAAAAAATATTTAACAATAAATAAATTATTTGATATATTATTTAAAGTTTTTAATCACATTATTTAATTTAAAAAAAATGAGCAAATCTAAATTAGAATATATTTGGCTGGATGGCTATGAGCCAACTCAAAACATGAGAAGTAAAACTAAAATAGTTGATAATTTTGATGGCAAAATAGAAAGTTGTCCGATGTGGGCATTTGATGGAAGCTCCACTAAACAAGCAGAGGGTGGATCATCTGACTGTCTATTAAAACCTGTTGCATTATTTCCTGATGCAACTCGTGAAAATGGCTGGCTAGTTATGACTGAGGTTTTAAACGCTGATGGTAGTCCGCATAAATCTAATGGAAGAGCAGCTATTGATGACGATGATAATGATTTTTGGTTTGGATTTGAACAAGAATATTTCATTATGGATACAGAGACTCAGTTACCATTAGGATTTCCAGTTGGTGGATATCCTGGCCCACAGGGACTTTATTATTGTTCAGTTGGAGGAAAAAATACTCATGGAAGAGGTATTGTTGAAGATCATGCTGATATTTGTTTAGCAGCAGGAATTAATATTGAAGGTGTTAATCAAGAAGTTGCTTGTGGTCAATGGGAATTTCAAGTGTTTGCTAAGGGTGCAAAAAATGCGGGTGATGAACTTTGGGTTTCCAGATTTATTTTAGATAGAATTACTGAAGATTATGGATATTATATTGAATATCATCCAAAACCTATCAAGGGGGATTGGAATGGCTCAGGAATGCATGCAAACTTCTCAAATACAACACTAAGAACATGCGGATCAAAAGAAACATATGAAAAAATTTGTGAAGCATTTAGACCTGTCATTGAAGAGCATATTGCTGTTTATGGAGCATACAATGATCAAAGATTGACAGGCGAGCATGAAACACAATCAATTCATGAATTTAGCTATGGTGTTTCTGACAGAGGAGCTTCTATAAGAATTCCTATTATGACTGTAGAAAATGGATATAAGGGATGGCTTGAAGATAGACGTCCAGCTTCCAATGGTGATCCATACAAAATTGCAGGAAGAATTATTAAAACTGTTAAATCTGCATAATAGTTAGGCAATTAAATACAACTATGATGTAAATGCTAATAAAATAAATATTGAGTATAGAAATAATAGAAAAAAGCCTTTAATTTTTCCAATAACATTTTTCTTTGGAAAAAGAGCTATTAATAATACTAGCAAAGCAAAGACTAGCATCCATATAATATCCCTATTTAAAATTTGAATATCATCAATAACTATGGGTTTTATCATTGAAGTTATTCCAATAACAGATCCGATATTAAAGATATTAGATCCTATTAAATTTCCTAAAGAAATTCCTTTTTCATTTTTTACTATTGCGAGAAGAGATGTTGCTAATTCAGGAATACTAGTCCCGACAGCAACAATAGAAACAGAAATAACAGCCTCACTTACTCCAATCTGCTCAGCAAAATTAATAGCACCATAGACTAACCATTCAGCTCCATAAAAAAGCGAAACCGAAGCTATAATTATCCAGACAATTGTTTTAAAATTTGTTGAATGAATTAAATTCTTATCAATAGAATCCTGCTGATATGTTTTTAACGAAGACCTAAGTATGAAGATTATAAATACAATTAACAAGGAAAATAAAACTATACCATCATATTGATCAATGATATTATCTCTTGCAATTATAAAATATAAAATAATTGAAAAAACAAACATTACTGGCCAATCAATTTTATAAAATGATTTTTCAACATACATGTTTCCTATTATACATGTAAGGCCTAGAACTAATCCTATATTTGCTATGTTTGAACCAATTACATTGTTTATTGCTATAGACGGAGCATCATTAATAGCTGCATTAATACTCACTATAAGTTCAGGAAGTGAAGTTGCAAAAGCTACTACTGTCATTCCAATTACTAGCCTTGATATATTAAGTTTTAAAGAAAGCGCAACTGAAGATCTAATTATAAATTCACCTCCAATGACTAATAATATAAAACCAATAAACATCCACAATAAATTCATGTTGTCTAAAGCTTAATTAATTACTATTTTTTTATGTATAATCTCATTATTACTTCTGATCTTTAAAATATAAATCCCACTTGGTAATAGTAATTCAATTTTGTTGGAGTTAATAATATTTAGATCATAAACTTTTTTGCCAATTTCTGAAAAAACTTCAATATTAGAATTTGTTAGTGCATGATTAAAATAGATTAATCCACTAGATGGGTTAGGGTATATTTTAAAATCAAATGTCAATTCATCATTTGGAATACTTAAACTTTCATTCCACTCTTCTCCATAATTATCACCCCAGATGAAATTTACTAAATTAGGATGATCAATAAATGGATTCCTGTTTTGTTGATAGCTATAAATAACCTCATTTCTATTTATTTCAAAGTCATCTACCGGATCGTCAATGTGCCATTGAAGTAAAGATGAAAGTTTGCCTAAAATAGGATCGCTATTATTTGGAGTTGTATAGTCGACAAGTTCTAAATCAAAAACATTATTATTATGATCATATCCGGGATCATATCTTACAACCATGTAAAAAATGATCCTTGCTATATCACCCTTTACAGAGTCCCCGGGTTCCCAGCTGTCACTATCATAAAAACATTCAGTTGCTTCTTCATGTTGATTTCCTCCGTTATCAAAATCTTTTGTACCTCTTGAGGAATTTACTGATCTGTCACAGGGTTTTAAATTGTGAACATCTGTATATGCAACATCCTCATCGTCAGGAAATCCGTGAGATTTTGGCCACACATGCTCCCTATTCCAAGAATTACTGTGAGTTCCATTTTCATAATCAGAGTAGCAATCACATCCGTCTCTATACCCCTTATCTTGTGAACGGTCTGTATAGACTAGAAGAACATTGTCATTGTTTGTTGGGTCTTGATCAGATAGCTGTAGTATATCCCAAGTATCTGTCGAAGAAGATGTGTAGGGGAAAACTACATGATTACCTATGATTTGATAGATTGCCTGTTTTAAATCTTCACCAGACACACCATTAGCATCCTGGTAATATTCTTGAGGAATATCTGTCTGAACATTACCGTAAGTAGGATTTGAAGGAGGTCCAAAACTTCCTTGCCCAAAAATATTATTGGAAAACAATAAAATTGTGAAGATTATAAAACCTGACCTCATCATTTTTTTTACAAATATAATTTAATTGTAACTAATTATATTTAATTTTATCAACTATGAAAACTATTTTATTT
>Ga0315334_10000181_pt1 | contig 41409 bp, 30 predicted proteins | sample M150034915metaG_FD_205555 | JGI IMG/M metagenome (GOLD analysis project Ga0315334, IMG submission 205555) | Ammonia-oxidizing marine archaeal communities from Monterey Bay, California, United States - M1 500m 34915 | ecosystem: Environmental > Aquatic > Marine > Intertidal zone | place: USA... | reverse complement strand
GAAAGTGAGGACTCTTAACGGCGAGGGGATTCTTGTTTGCTTGGACTAATGATGGCAGCGCGATCAATCCGAGTCCGGTCCCCATAGATTGAATTGCTTGTCGACGGGTTGTCGACGGTGTTGTGCGAGGAATGTTCATGTAGCGGTCGGCAACCTAAAAAAGAGAAACTGGGAATCAAAGTGATATTAGTCGATAAACCAAAGCTCGTTGGAAATTAGTAAAACCTGGGCGTAATCTAACCACGAGTTTTCTTGCAGGAAGACACCTCCGAGTTGTAATTCGTGGGGCGTAGGAGTTCGTCCGAGGGTAAGCCTGTAGAGTTGATCGATCTTGTCGACTGGTTGATCTTCTGTTAAGCGATTTGTTAGAGATTGCGCCATTGCGGTAACAAATTTACTATTGAGCGCGAACAACGCTTGCTGTGGCACTGTCGTGGTGACGCGCCGCGCGGTTGATGTGTCGGCACTCGCGGCATCGAAAATTTGAACGATATTGGGGAGGTTTTGCCTTTCCACGAAAGCATAAACGGTGCGTCGGTAATTGTTTTCGTCTGTTATGAGTAACGGGCGACCGTACATGGTGTCGTCAAGTTTACCGGCAACCATCAGTAGGGTGTCCCGCATTTGTTCGAGATCCAATCGACGACGATTGGCGTGCCATAATAAAGAATTATCAGGGTCGACGTTGTGCTGTTCGCGAAGTTTCGGATTCTCCGAAATAAAGGAAGACAAGCGATATGTCGCGGATGACATAATAAAGCGATGCAACGCTTTCGTGCGGAAGCCAGACTCGATAAATCGAATGGCCAGCAAGTCGAGGAGTTCGTGTTGTAGGGGGCGCAATGTGTTAAGCCCGAAGTCGCTCGGATTCTCAACAAGAGGACTGCCGAAAAGATGCATCCAAACACGGTTTACCCAAACCCGTGCGGTCAACGGGTTATCGGGATTCGCGATGGCATTCGCTAGATTCAGCCGACCGCTCGAACTGGAATATGGGATACGTTTCGCAGCTGACAGTATTTCAAGAAATTGACGGGGAACTGGGTTTCCCGGAAAGGCGGCGTCACCTCGTTGAAAGATTACAGGTTTGCAGAGCACCGGTTTATCCACCATGACCATTGCTCGATCGGCTGCTGTATTGTCTTTTACGGCGATCCCATCTAGTTCATTGACTAGGCCGCGAAACGCGTCCTTATCTTGGCGTGCTAGATGATGGTAAACATTGCGTTCTGAAAACGAGGATGGACTTTCTGAGGATAATAGCAATTGTGCGATCGGGTCCTCATTGAGCGCGGGTAAACCGTCAATTTGGCGGCGCAGCTCGAGTATCTCCTGATCGAGAACCGCAGCCTTGGAGGCAATGTGCTCCAAATAGGATTTGTCGGCCTCGATCTCAAAACGGGCATCACCAAGAATTGCTTGGTCATGAGAGATTCCATCGATACCTTGAGTGACCAGAAAAGTTAGAAATTGCGTGTTTGGATTGAGTTCTAATCGAATCGGAATTCCCGCTTGTTGCGCTTTGATACCGAGGTGTTGCGAGACTTGTTGACCATTGACATAGATAGTTACATCAAGAGTGCTTTTTTCTTTTTCACCAACATGGCCAAGAATGGTTTGAAAAGTCATATTCTGGACGCTGTGAAACTCGCGCAACGGGGTGAGATCAAAAGTGATACCTTTGTTGGCATGCAGTGCTACGCACCAATGTGGCGCTGTACCGTAGTTGATATCATCAATGGTCGTTGAAGAATAACCAGAAGGGGGGCCGGAACGCACGTAATCCCAACTTCCCGAGAGGTTGGTGGGTACACCGTCGATGGTTAGGCCAGTTGAACTAATGACTTGCTTGTCCAATTTCTGGGGCACAAACACGCCATCGACGTATTTGTTTTTGGATGGAGAGAATACATCTGGATTTTTGACTTCGACGAATCCGGTTGAACCCTTGACGATTGCTCCTGTTGAAGGGTGAATCCCAAGATCCGATTCGCCTCTCGACAAACCGTGACCACCCGTAACAATATCTGCAAGATTGAGCGTTCTTTTCCCAAGTGATTTGCGCACGTCCAATAGGGAGCTCAGTTCGTCACGTAAATTTTGCGGTGTTTCCCAAATGTTAGTAACAAGATCTCCATAGATCGTGGCGATCTCTTGAGGTGTTTGGGGGGCTTTTGCAACGAGTGCGGCAATTAATCTTTCGTCAACACCGTGTTCCCGCCACTGTTGTGGACGTAGCGTTGGTTCTGCCATCAAGTCGTGCCAGGGACCAAACACTGGATCCTCGCTGAAGTTATGTTGAGCGATATATTGTCGCCAAGCGTAGGTGATGCTTGGACGTGGCTGGTCCGGTGTTAACGAAAGAAAGAATATCGTGGTTTCCGCATTGTCCGGTTCGGTAGTTGCTACCTTAACAAAATGTTGAGTCGTGCGAGCGCGAACTTCCGTTAGTGTTCTTTGATACAAGAACGACTGCCGAGCTTGGATCTGCTCGAGTTTTTGTTGATATTTGTCCTCAAAGGCTGCACTCGCCGCGGTGACGTCCGCAATGCGGGGACGCAAGATGGGTTCTTCGCTACTCGCAAAGATCCCGTACATCGAATAGTAATCCGCCGTTGGGATTGGATCGAATTTATGATCATGGCACCGCGCACAAGCGGTGGTTAGTCCAAGAAATCCTCGGCTGACGACATCGATCTGATCGTCAATGATGTCATGGATATTCGCGTCAAATAATCGACCGAGGGTGAGTAGCCCCATGGCTGCTAGGTCTGGCGAGTGAGCGGGTAGATCCAGTTGGTCAGCTGCCAATTGTTCGCGAATAAATTCGCTCCACGGTTTATCTTGGTTAAAGGCGCGGATGACATAGTCGCGGTAGGTGTAGGCGAAAGGTCGGATGCGTGCATCGCCGTACATTAGCACTCCATCTTTGGCATCGGAATACCGAGCGACATCGAGCCAATGTCGTGCCCACCGTTCGCCATAGCGGGGCGAGGCAAGCAATTTGGAAACGAGTTGCTGTATCTCGTTGGCCGGCGTTTGAAGTTGTGCTGCAGTAGGTGGCAGACCATGCAAGTCGTAGGTCATGCGGCGGATGAGATCCCCTGTTGTTGCGGGTTCCACTGGCGTGATCTTCGCTTGTCGTCGTTGACGCGCAACTAGTTCATCAATGGGATGGAGCTTGGTTCGCAGTCTAGGGGCCGAAAGAGGTTGAAAGGCCCAGTGGGTTTTGGCGGCAATGTCAATGGACGTTTCGATTTGTTCACCCTCTCGAGGATCGAAAGCGCCCGAACGGACCCAAATAGTGAGGATTTCTATTTGCAATTCTGTGAGTGGGTTATCGGCATCCGTTGGCGGCATTAGTCGGGAATTGTTAGTGTCGGTTATCGCCCGAATCAATAGGCTTGCACTTGGTTTGTGAGGGACGATTGCAGGGCCGCTTTTTCCGCCCGCTTGCCAACCGGCCTTGGTGTCGAGGCGTAGATTTGCCTCAGCTAAGTCCGCACTGTGGCATGCATAGCAGTGATTGACGAGTAAGGGACGCACGTGTTTTTCAAAATATTCGTCCGGTGCGGTAGCATGGGAAAAGGACGAGGTTAGTACTAAGCACAAGCCAATTGCCAGTGACGACGCTGTGTGACGTTTATAGTGGTCAGCGGGAAAGTTCATTGTTCGGGCATTGAGGGGAATTCGGTGGCGATTCGGTGTGTTCATTTTCGATTGTACCGCGCTGTCCAATTACTATCAACTTTTCGAGCGGGCACTTTCACCAAGTTTGCTTCCCGAGAGAACTGTTTGGGAAGCATGTTGTCGGGTAGATCGCACCGTGGAGAGAAATCATGTACATTGCTTAGATGTTTATTAAACAAATATGGGATGTGTTGGAATCCGACCGGCGACTGATCGTGTTGTCGGTTTTTTGCGGTTTGGTGTTTACTTGTTTGGGTATTCTGCCCCCGTTGCTAGTTCGGCAAATGCTCGTCTGGCTTCAACAGGAATCGGAACCCGGAAACTTCGCCATGTTGGCTATACTAGCCGCAAGTGTATATGTTGCGCGAGGTGCGATGCGGTATTGCTATGGACTCTCGTCACATATAGCTGCCTATAACACGTTGCATCGCCTCACAAATCGAGTATATGCTCATTTGCAAACAATGTCGCCGGCGTATTTAAATCGCCGGCATTCGGGCAACTTGGTGGCGCGCAGTATCGGGGACGTGGACGCGATAGAGGATTTTATCGCTCACGGAATCCCCGAGACTGTTTTGGCGATAGTGATCCCGACTACTATGAGCGTTGTTTTGTTGATAATTAATTGGCAACTGGCGCTCGTCGCGTTGGTGCCCTTACCGTTTCTCGCCATTGTTATGTATGTGCTCCGTAAAAACACTCGTAATTATTGGGGACATGTGCGCAAACAATTTGCGACCGTCTCGGCACTAATGAGCGACTTCTTGAACGGCATTAAGGTGATTCAAACTTTTCAGGCGTATCAGGCAACCGCGGCACGGTTGCGATTTCAAAGTAAGGATTATCGGGACAAAATTGTGCATGCCAATAAGTGGTCGCTGGTACCCGCAGGTGTGGTAGAAGTGTTTAGTGGTGCGGGAATCGTATGTGTCATTTACGCGGGTTCGTGGATGGTCGCCGCGGGGCCGCATACGCAGTCGCAAGTTCCTATTCCTGATCTCGTTGTGTTTTTAATGTACCTTGGCCAGATTTTTTTGCCCTTTTTGCGTCTGGCGACGATGACCGACCATATTCAAAAAGCAGCAGCGAGTGCAACACGTGTTTTTGAGTTGCTCGACGCCCGACCAGATATTGTCGACGCGGTTGACGCGCGAGTTCCCTTGGATCCCCGTTACGATATAACCTTTGACAACGTTTGGTTTTCTTATCAAGTGGATGAGTCTGTGCTTGCCGATGCTACGTTTAGTATAGCGCAAAATGAAATTGTGGCCCTCGTCGGGGAAACCGGCGTCGGTAAATCGACTGTTTGCCAGCTACTTGTGCGGTTTCATGATGTGACCCTAGGTGCGGTGCGTGTGGGTGGCGTAGACGTGCGTGAGTTGCCACTGGACTACTTGCGTCGTCAGATTGCAATGGTGCCCCAGGAGATGTTTTTGTTTGAAGGAAGTATTCGAGAGAATTTATTGATTGGCAAGGCCGATGCCACCGAAGAGGAGTTGCTAGCAGCAATCAAGCAGGCGGATGCGATGGAGTTCGTGGAGTCGTTTGTTGATGGGCTCGATACTATTGTGGGTGAACGTGGAGTTCGGTTGTCTGGCGGGCAAAAACAACGAGTGGGCATCGCACGAGCGTTGTTAAAGGATGCGGCGATTTTGGTGTTAGACGAAGCGACGAGCGCGGTTGATGTAGAAACCGAGGCGGCAATACGCCAAGCAATTCAACGAGCAGCGAAGGGTCGAACAGTGTTGATTGTCGCGCACCGACTTGCAACGATTCGAACGGCCAGTCGCATAATAGTCTTAGACAAAGGGAAAGTTGTCGAGCAGGGAACTTATGAAGAACTCGTAGAAAAACAGGGGGTGTTTTGTCGTATCTATCAAGTGTAGATATTTCGGACGGAAGGTGCGTAAGTGATAACTAGAAATTCAAAAAAGAGGGGTAGACTCGATGGTTAACAATGATAAAAAACCTAGTTTTGCACGCTACGCGATCATTGCAGTGTGCATGCTCATGGGCGTACTATTGTATATTGATCGGCTTTCCTTTTCAGTTGCCGAGCCGTACATTCGACAAGATCTCGGACTGACCAAAATCCAGACCGGTTATTGTATCAGCGCCTTTTTCTGGTTTTATGCTTTGGGTCAGATGCCCGCCGGTTGGTTAACTGATCGCTTTGGGCCCCGATTAATGTTGCCAATGTACATATTGGTTTGGTCTTTTTTCACGGCAATGATCGGGATGGTGACTGGATTGGTGATGTTGTTGGCGATGCGCGGTGCATTTGGATTGGGGCAAGCCGGCGCGTTTCCCACTGGATCTAATGTAATCAGTCGCTGGATTCCCGCCGCAGGGCGTGGCGGCGCCAGTAGCTTAGTCGCACTTGGCGGGCGAATCGGCGGCGCAGTGATGCCGTTGCTGACAGCAATTCTTCTGGTCAATCTAGTGCCGGCAGATAAAGAATATACGTATCAAGCAAACCAGATATTGGATCCGGTGGCCGTTGTCGGGAAAATCTATCCCCGTGGTTTTGAGGAGGCAAGCACTGTCGATGTAGTTTCCAACGATGACAATAACGCAAAGACAACGAAAATGCCAAGCCATTTGTTATACCTAAAAGAAAACATGCCGAGCTCACTTGTGGAGATGAGTGAACGTATGCGGGAGAACGAATATGTTGTCAACTTGGAAGACCAAACAGTCCTGGCTGAAGGGTTCAATGGGATTATTAATAACGCGGCGTTTTACAATGCGGAAGCATTTGCCAGCATGAAAAGCTTGAATCGCTATTGTGCGAAATGTGTTGCTCGTTTGGAGAACGGTGAGATTATGACGACGGACGAATCGACACAGTTTAATCGGTTTCTGTTGGAGTCAATCTATTCTATTGAAATCCAAGGGGTTTATGTTTCTAGTTGGCGGTATGTGTTGTATATATACGGCGCCTTTGGGATAGCAGTTGCGGCGGCCGTTTGGTTCGTTATGCGTGATTCACCGGCTCAACATCGTTGGTGCAATGCGGCGGAATTGGAACTTATTCAGGGGCCAACTGGGGAGACAAGAAAGACTGAGCCGTTTCCACTTAAGGAAATCTTAGGTTGCCCAAGTATGTGGTATTCGGCAATGAGTCAATTTTTCATTAATGTCGCCTGGCTCTTTATAGTGACGTGGTTTGTAGCGTTTTTGATGGAAGAGCATAACTTATCGATTATGGAACGTAGTTTTGCCATGACGATTCCGCTAATTGTAGGTTTCTTTGGAATGTTACTCGGCGGGATGTTCACGGATTTCATGGCAAAAGGTGGACGCAGTTTACGCCGAGCTCGTGCCTTGCCATGGGGAGGGGGTGCCTTGTGTGCCGCCGTAGCGTTTGCTGTATGCCCGCTATTGGAAAACCCTTGGTCAATTACGGCGATGATGGCTATTGTGGCGTTTAGTGTGGATTTTGCCGTTCCCTCGGTCTGGGCGTTCACACAAGACGTTGGTGGTAAATACGTTGGATCGGTATTAGGATTTGGCAATATGTTTGGAAATTTTGGAGCGGCAGTTTCGGGACCTTTGTTGGCCTATGTCTCGATAGAATATAGTTGGGATTTTATGTTTCTCGTGTGCGCGGGTGTGCTCTGTGTGTCATCCGCCGCAGGATTTTTAGTGGATGCAAGTCGACCGCTCGTTCCGGTGAAAGGTTTTGAGTATATCAACTCATAATTACGATTGAGTGGCCGGCGTTTATGTCAGGCTAAGCGGGTCCTAACAAATCCGAAAAAAAAGTTTCAATTGCGCACAAGTGCACGTTTTTTTGATATATTCAACCTAGAGGTGGTTTCGCGACCTTGCATGGTCGCTGGCCGATTGTAATAGTTTATAGAGGCTCAAGGATGCAAGTTTGAGTCGAAATGCATGTCTTTGAGGAATTAATAATGGCGAAGAATATTTACGTAGGCAATCTTAGTTACAGTGTGGGGAGTGGTGATCTTGAATCGCTGTTTTCACAATTTGGTGATGTATCACGAGCACAAGTCATCCAGCACCGCGACACGGGTCGCAGTAAAGGATTCGGATTTGTCGAAATGGACAATGAAGATTCAGCAGAAGAAGCGATCGAAAAACTCGATGGATCCGAATTCGAAGGCCGTAATTTGACCGTCAACGAGGCTCGTCCACGGGAAGATCGTCCGTCACGCGATGGTGGCGGCGGTGGTGGCGGTTACGGTGGCGGCAGTGGTGGCGGCGGTGGCGGTGGCTACGGCGGTGGCGGCGGTGGCGGCGGTGGCGGCGGTGGCGGTGGTGGTGGCGGTGGCGGTGGCGGCCGCGGTGGCTGGTAGCCCAGTCATTATTAGTAATCTGAAACACGCGGACTGGGGTGCTTGTCTGCGTGTTTTTTTACCCACACTCAGGCGAATATCGCTGAAGGAAATTCGTATTATGACGGAACAAATTGATTGGTATTTCCACCGACCAAGCTGAGCGACATGCACTAAATCGCAAGAGTTTCTTGCACACGCTGGTCTGACACCCTTAAGAATTGACAACGCGCGGAACGTCTCCTTTGGCGCTTCAGAGCTAACGCGGGTCATCGGTAACGCGACGATCGTCTATGCCATACGGGGGAAAAAAGTAGTGCGGATTGAGCTCCAAGCCGACAAAATGTCGCTGGCAAACGTTCAGAATTCAGTATTGGGACCAACTGGCAATTTACGCGCACCCGCGATTTTATCAGGCGACCATTTTATCGTAGGTTTCAATGCTGAGTTGTATGAACAACTATTGTGTGAATAACTCGTAAAAGGTATCGCTGGGGAATGTCGATACATCTTTAGAACACGGTGGTATTACGGAGACATGTTTTCTTGCAGATAATTCATATATCAGCTCAGATAATGCACTTGCTCGTGATCGCAGTAGCGGCAGCGGGACCGTTATTGTGTATTGCCCTCAACGCGAAACAACTCAATCGCAAAGACACATCGGAACGTGTCACATATTGGACGTTGGGAACGACGCTTAGTCGGCATGCGAATGTAGCGTTGATTGTCGGCTCTGTATTTGGCTTGATTGTTGCCGGCATAGTCTGGGATGATGACTTCCACCAGCGTTGTCATGTTCTAAAAAGTCGCTTTATGTATGCAGGAATTGAGTGGGTGTTTTCATGTGTGTTGTTGTTGATTACTCATCGATGGTGGTCAAAACGGCCCGATGGTTTGAGGCCCTTTTTGTTTCGGTCGTTGCTGATAGTTCTCGCAACGACGAATTTGCTTTACCATTTCCCGATTATCTTTATGCTGGTGCATGAAATTCCGAGAGAGGTTGTCGATGCACTGGAATCCTCTGGGACGGAGCTAAACCGTCAACAGTTTTATGAATACGCTTTTTCCAGTAGTATGCTGGCGCGATGGTTACATATTGTTGTCAGTATGTTGATGATTTCATTTGCCTATGTTGCCGTGTTAGCGTTACGGTATGCACACGTTACATCGGGCGTCGCTCGCGAGACAGCGGTACGAACTGTAAGTTGGACCGCTCGCCATATTCTAATTTTGCTTTTCGCCCAAATTGGTTTTGGAATCATGGCATTGCTGACAATGAAGAATTCGCAATCGGTCATGGGTGGTGACGTAATGGTGACCGCTTTGTTCGGTGGCGGCATGTGTTTGTTGCTATTGCAAATACAACAGTGGACCGCATTACTGTCAGGTAAAATTGACTCGCGGGCGGTAGCTCGGGCGGTGACTACTTTGATCGCCCTTTTTAGTTGTATGACAGCGGTTTCAATTTTGAGTTAGCTATGTTGGCGATTGCGAGCCTAAATGGGAGTGTGCGATGCAAAGAATTGACTTGCGAGACGCTAGTGGAACTTGCAGCGCAAGTGTCCTGCCAGAGTTCGGCTTCAATCTGTTCCAACTGGCCGTTGCTGGCAATGAAGTGCTTTGGGCCCATTCTGATATTGAGCAGGGAATCGCGCGCCCATCGGGTTCTGGTATCCCAATATTGTTCCCATTTCCAGGTCGGTTGTCCGGCAGCACGTTTACCTGGAATAATCGCGTTTATTCATTACCGAACGATGACGGGTTGGGCCACGCAATCCATGGGTTTGTGTTGGACCGAGCCTGGCGTGTGGTGGACCGACAGTCGTCTGAAGTGACTGGCGAATTTCAGGCTTCACTTGATGCGCCGGAATTAGCAAAACAATGGCCCAGCGACTTCAGGATTCGTTGTTGCTACAGTTTGCAAACGACTGGGCTCGATGCGCGTTATCATGTTGAAAATGTAGGGAGCGAATTACTTCCATGTGGATTAGGAACACATGCATATTTTCGTTTACCGAGTGACGTAGCGGCGACTGGGAGATGTTTGCTGCAATTTTCGGCCGAGTCGCATTGGCAACTGGATAATATGTTAACCGTTGGCGACGAAGCGACGAAGTGTGCCAATGACCGACATGAACAGTTCCGCGCTGGCATAGCGATTCGCGATTTGCAACTGGATGATGTCTTTAGCGATATGGTATTTGTGAATGGACAGGCCACAGCAGCGATTGTTAATCAATCCGCTGGAGAAACAATGACGTTGACGTGGGATCACCATTGCGACGCGTGTGTTGTATATATTCCGCCGCATCGCGAGGCAATTTGTATCGAGCCCTGCACACTGGTTCCAGGGGGTTTTGGATTTGCGGGAGATGATGAGGGACTGCAGGTCCTTGCGCCCGGAGAGAGTTTCGAGCACCGATTGTCGATTGTGTTGAAGGGCTAAATTGAGGTAGCTTACCGCGGGCGCTTATCCACTATGCTGGTTACCACGTAAAACGGGGGAGCCGTGTGGCACCCCCGTTTTGGATTATTAAGCTTTAAGTTAATTTTGCTTATTTTTCATTGACGGATCCTGGTAGTTTTCCAGCATCAACTCTCGACTGATATGTAGCCCCGCTAGGGTTCTTAGCTGCCATGATTTTGCTGAACGCCGCATCGAACTCTTTGCTCACTGCTGCGGCTTCTTCGCGGATGCGTGTTGAAGTGTAATTCTTTTTAGACAAATGTTTGCCGATCTCTTTGCCAAAGTCATTTTTCTGTTTCTTTGACTTCGACTCGGGAGTCGCAAAATGGCAAAGATTACATTTAGCTGCGGTTACCGCCGCCACGAAATCGGCATTTTTAGATTTGTCGGTAACCCGAGCTTTAAAAGCCTTAGCAAATGCGGGAACCGCTTGAACATCGGATGTGTTGGCAAAAAGTGCGGCAAATGTGACTGTGAGTAATAGCGCTAAGCTTTTCATTGGTGTCTCCATTATAAATGTTAAACGCGTGTAAGAGGGTTTCTTAAAGGTGGGATCTATACGGTAGGGCGTGCGTAATTTGTGTTAACTAACTTTGCTAGGGGTTTTCACGTTAATAATTACCGTTTAGGTAAGCTAGTCAAATAGAAATTATCAATTAAACGCTTGTGGTAGAATAATTGGCGATTTAATGCTTGTCAAGCGGGGTGAAGTTACCACGCGTTAATTTCGGTGGATTCTGGCTCTTCTCCCTCAATGTACGTAGTGCCCCGGTATAAGGTAGCTACAAGAACAAACAGGACTCCGGCAGCGACCACGAGAGCGGCGAAGAAGAGGTAATAATTAGCACCGGGCAACTTCGATGTGTTATCGGGCAAGAGTATTTGCTGGTTAACGACTAACGTGACCGCGTTACCGAGCGAAACAGCCCCTAAATTCAGAGACATCACTAAGGCTTTGGCGGATTTAGGCGCTTGCGTATAGGCAAACTCGAGCGCCGTAATGGAAACCATGATTTCAGCGGCTGTGAGAATTATATAGGGCACAATTTGCCAGAGGACGTGAGTGTGTTCTCCCAATGTTAAAGTGTGTTCGATATAGGCGCTGGCGGAAAATGCCAATCCGGTCAGAAAGAAGCCAATGCTCATTTTCCGCAGCGGTGTTAGAGGAAAAAGACTGTTCATTGCCGGATAAAGTACGTAGGTAAAAAGGGGGATGAACAGCAAAACCAGAATTGGATTGACGGCCTGCATTTGGGAGGGCAATATTTCGAAACCGAAAACCATCGGATCCATTTGTTTGGCCTGCGCGACCCAACGCGACGCGGTCTGGTCGAAACAACTCCAAAAAATGGAAATCAACAAGAACACTGGCAACAGGTTTCCCAGTGATTTGAGGCCCGCCTGATTAAACGTTCCCGTCCAGAATTCTGTACCTCTGGGGGGGATGTGCACAAAATGCTTGCGCCCAACCCAGAACATGAATGTCGCAATCCCCATCAGCACTCCAGGGATTCCAAATGCGATGGCCCCTCCATACACTTCATGGGTTTTTTCGTAGATATAGGGGGTCAATATTGTTGAGGTAAAGGCACCGAGGTTAATCGAAAAATAGAACCAACTAAACACCTTGGATAACAGATGTTTATTTCCCGGTCCGAATTGGTCGCCGACATGAGAAGTTACACAAGGCTTAATCCCGCCTGCGCCGACTGCGATGAGGCCTAATCCGATAATCATTCCCCAGTAGGTTTGATCAGCGTATTCACCAAGGGCCAACACCAAATGCCCGAGACAATAGACTATTGAGAGCCAGAGAATGGTTCGATATTTTCCAAATAGCCAGTCTGACAGAATGGCGCCGGCAATGGGTAACAGGTAGACCCACATTCCGAACGTGTGAATCCACTGGGTGGCAAGATTTTCGGCTTGCTGCGGCGTCATCAACTCACCGGTGAACGATGTTTTGCTTGAGACGCTGATAAAATGCGAGGTCAAGAATACCATCAAAATGGATTTCATGCCATAAAAACTAAAGCGCTCAGCAGCTTCGTTTCCCACTATGTAGGGAATTCCCGATGGCATTGTTGACTGAACATCTGGAGTTGTGCGATACATTTTGTGACAAGCCTGAAAAATAAATAATTTGACTTTGGGACTACTCAATCACAGGTAGCAGTCGATAATCGAACCCGGGCAATTCTACTTGGTAATCTAGCAGTTGGTATTGGTTAGGGGTTTGCAAATAATCGGGCGTTGTGATGGGGGGAACTGGAGTGGCTTGCCATGTAATACTATTAGCGGGCAAAATGTTTTGTTGTTGAAACCAGTCGTTTTCTTGGGTTTGAGTGGGCGCAACGGCCAATTCATTAATTGTGAGATGGGTAGTTTGTGCGATCTCGTTACGGTCGTGTTCAATGAGCATCAACATTGTGTTTTGGTAGTAATTGTTCGATCCGCCTATTGTGGGGCGATAGCGAGCTTCGTTGGTCGACGTAATTTGATCGACGAGGACCACGGAATTGCCCGGCGCCGTAACTAAAATAGAATGGTTCATCGTGAAATCAACTATCGGTGGTAGGCCACGCGTTCCTGCGATCGTATCGTTATACACGCGTAGTATTCCGGGTGTCGCCGAAACTACGAGTTGTTGAAGATCGACCGTGAGGGAGATTGGAATATTATTTGGTTTGGTAGCCGTGTCATTTCCTGTGGTTAATTCGGTCACGCTTGGCATTTGCAGGAACCAATCGGATGAGGCGAATAGTCCATTACGCCAAGTCGCCTTAATTTGTTGTGTTGGCGTAGTTCTTAAGAAGTTTACCGGACCTCGAATGACGCAATTGACCAAATCCAGTACGGCCGGTTCATCCGCAATCACGGGGCGTTGCTCAGCGGAATTGTTGCTTGCCAATGGACTGGTTACATAATCAAAAACAGCTATTTGGATATAGCGATTGTCGGTGGCGGCAGGAATGACTGAGATGACCACATTCTCAAATCGTAGCGAGACTACGTCATCGAGTTGGAAAATCGACCACTGTTGCCGAAATTCTGGGGAGAGATGAAATCGAAATCCGAGGTTTTTAAAGGAAATGTTACCGTGGGAAAAGTGGAGAAACTGTGGGGCATTTGTTTCAAGTTGTCTGGCAGTAAGTTGCACGTCTATTAAAGAACGAGATTCTCCGCCGCCGCGAATCGTAATTGGTTGCGACTGGCGATCTAATAACTGCAATGCCATGGACGAAATTTCATGGTGACCGATCAATTCGACAATGGCGATCTTGGCGTTTTCTTGAACCAACGAGAGTGCCTCGGTGAAAGTTTCAACAGTGAGTTGATTTGTTGCGAGTGGTGACATATATGGTCCGACAAAGAGTGTTACTAACTGAGTGGCATCGCTGGCCTCAAGTGTATCGCTATCGGTCTGACCGTCTTGGCCATGGAGAGTGGCAGCGGGCTGATCGGGAGTGTTGGTCGCCGCTGGGCTACCGTTGCCGGTCGTCGCCGGCTTGCTCTCCGCGGCGGCAGTAGGCACAATGTAGGGCGCGGTGCTGAACGTCGGTTCAGCCACGATGAGAGGAGGATCGTTTGGCGCAAGTTGGCTTACAACAAGTACTGTTAGCAATAGTAGTACCACAGGCGCGATCCAGGGAACGTGTTTGGCGATGGAGAAGTTCGGGCGGGACCGCTGCGACGGCCAAAAGTGACCAGCATGTGAAAGTGTAAGGCCTTGGTGTTGTCCAACTGTGACGACGTCGGCAATTAGCTCTCTGGGAGTTTGGTATCGACTGCTCGGTTGCTTAGCAAGCATCTTGTGCAAGATGCGCACAGTGCCGGCATCAAGTTCTTCACGGTACACGCGGGGATCTGGAACGGGATCACCAGAGTGGCTTAACAGTTTTTGGAGGACCGTGCCGGCCGGATACGGCGCGAATCCGGTGAGCATGTAATACAAGGTGCAGCCCAATGAATAGATGTCGCCACGCACATCCGTATTGCGCGGGTCACGAGCTTGTTCGGGAGAAATGTAATCAAATGTACCAAGGGTTACGCCGGAAGCAGTCGCATCCGAGTTATCTGAGTCAAGTTGGTGGAAGCGAGCTAACCCCATGTCCACCAATTTGGCGGTCCCATCCGAAGTCACAAGGATGTTTGAGGGTTTGATGTCACGGTGGACAATATCGCGTTCTGATGCATGCGTCAGCGCGTCCGCAACTTGCAAGACGTATGACCAGCAATCCTGCAGCGGCAGTGGTCCGCGGTGGGACACCAACTCGCGGATGTTAATACCACTGATATATTCAAAAACAATAAAATTCCAGCCTGCATCTTCGCCTACATAAAATACGCGAGCTATGTTGGGATGATCCAAGCGAGCAGCGCTCTGTGCCTCGATTCTGAAACGTCGTAGTGAATCCACATCTTTACGGTTTCGAGACAGAACTTTTACAGCCACCGTGCGCCCCAGCTTTTCATCCGTGGCGCGGAATACGGCGCCCATGCCGCCACCACCGACAAATTCCTCAAGGTGGAAATGCTCCAGTTGAGTGCCTTGAAGGGCACGGCCTACGTCAGCAGATGTCTGTTTCTTTGGCTGGGCGTTCCCAGTGTTGGTGGGGGAAATCACCGTCTGACGATGTTCAGAAAAATCAACGTTGGCGTTTTCCGGTAAATCGCGAGTGGCGGAATCCTCCGTGATTTCGACCGGCTTAGATTGTCCAGGCTGAGTTAAACCTGCGGCAGGCTTGTTGGACGCCGGTAATCCTGATGGACTGTCATCCGGAGAGGATCGCGAGTCGGTCTTGCTAAATTCGTCCACAATGAAAAAGCCTAAGATATTATGAGTGAAAACGTGGGTGACTATGCCTCAAAGTAGCTACGGGTTGGTATTTTGGGGCGGACGCGACATTACTCAAATTTTCGACCGAGGCTGTATTCCAGTCAAGGCTAATCTTGGGTTAGGGAACGCGAGTAAAGGGGAATTGTTCGAGGTGCCTCGGGACACTGGGGTAAGTTTAACGCCTCTCGTTATGTTCGATATATTAAATACAACGGCATTTTGCCGGGCCGCGATTTGTTAACGGCGAAAAAAGTGAACGACGAAAACGGCCTGGCGTAGCCGCGACAATTAAACATGAAGTTTAGGTTCGTCAACAATTCATCCGTTAGGGGAACCGAACAGATGACAATACGCCAACGATATTAAGAAATACCTTCATTGCGATTTTAGCTGCGTGGGTTGCCAAGGTACTGCCCCGCCCCGTTGAATTTGAACTCGCAGCGCTGCTGAAAGATCCCGAAATTGCTGGGGATTCTTTTTGGCGAGATCGGTCAGTTCGAGTGGGTCTGTTTTTATATTGTAGAGCTCCAGCGGCGAAAACGGACTGTTGCGTAAAAGTTTCCAATCACCCCGGCGGATGGCGTTGGTCGTGAACCCCCCGTATCGAGTACCACCTTCCCGCCGGTGATAGAAAAAATCGCGGTCGTCGGTAATTTGGTCCTTGCCAAGCAAGGTTGGCAAGAGGGATATTCCCTCGACAGTATCGGGAATATCTGTCTCTGCTATTTGGCACAATGTCGGGAAAATATCCATTGTCAGCGCGCGGTGATCGGTGGAGGTATTGCCGGGGATTATGTTTGACCAGACGATGCATGTTGGAACTTTCAGCCCTCCTTCGTACATGCTTTGTTTGCCGTCGCGTAAATTCCCATTGTTGGCGCCGACGTTCAATTGGCCGCCGTTGTCTGAAGTGAAGATGATAACGGTGTTGTCGGACAATCCCGTCTGATTGAGTGTGGTGAGTATTTTTCCAATACCATCGTCCATGTGTTCGATCAAAGCGATCAATTTGGCGCGCTTTACGGAAGTTTTGGGTTCGCGCTGTTGCACTTTTTTCAACCAGGACGGGGGCGGTTGGATGGGTGTATGGGGGGCGTTATAACATAGTGACAGAAAAAAGGGTTCTTCATCATTCGCGTGTTGTCGCAGGTAGTCGCATGACCATTGTGTAAATAGGTCTGTCGCATGACCTTGCGGGTCGATGGTCACCGTGTTGCGACGCATGTAATTAATCCCATGTCGCCGATGGGTGTAGTAATCGTCCATCATGTCGCCGAGCCAACCGTGAAAATAGTCGAAGCCACGGTTGTTGGGCCAATGAGGTTCGGTGAGTCCAAGGTGCCATTTGCCGATGAGTGCGGTCTGGTATCCGGCCTTCTTGAGTTGTGAGGCGACGGTGGGAATGCCGAGGCTCAATTCCCCCCAACTGTTTTCAGGGTGTGTGCGAATAACCCCTGGCACACCCACTAACTCAGGGTAACGGCCGCTAATAAATGATGCGCGTGTGGGAGAACAAACGGGACAATTTGCATAGAATTCTGTAAACTTTAAGCCACGCTTTATGAGTTGGTCGATATGTGGCGATTGCAGATCCTCCGCACCATAGCTCGACAAGTCACCATACCCTAAATCGTCAGCCATTATCACGATGATATTGGGCGGGTTGGCTCTTAGTGGCGGAGTGAATGCAGCAGACCCTATTAACAGAAACGCTAGGCAAAAAAAGCGGTATTTCATTGGTCGCATAGGGGTGATGTCCTTTGGTGCAATTATAGACATGCGGTCATCGTATGGAATCGTCCGCTTCTCGTATTTGACAATAACTATCATAACGTCGTAAGTCAATTAGTCCGTCGGCAACAGCATGTTTAACACCACATTGTTTTTCGTGAACGTGGCTGCAATCCGGGTATTTGCACTTATTGATGAATGGTCTAATTTCACGATAGAAACCAGCTACTTCCTCAGCAATGACGTCCCAAAGTTGGAATTGCCGGATTCCCGGGGTATCAACAACGAAACCGCCGGATCGTATCGCATTCAGTGAAGCGCCTGTGGTAGTATGTTTGCCTTTTTGATTATCCTTGCTAACATGTGCGGTGGCAAGTTTAAGGTGGGGATCGATCGCATTTAACAGCGACGACTTCCCCACGCCCGATTGCCCGACAATCACTGATTGTTTGTGCTTTAATAGCGTACGAAGTTCTTCAATGCCCTGTCCAGAGGTCGCGGAACTGAACAGCGTATGATACCCAAGTTGACCGTAAACTCCAGCTAGAGGTTGCAATTCAGCGGGATCAATCAAGTCGGTTTTGTTTAGACAGACGACACTGTCGCAGCCTACGCGTTCGGCGGTTATAAGAAACCGATCGATAAGATTGGGTTTGAGCGCCGGTTCGGAAAGACTCGCGACAATCACAATTTGGTCGACGTTGGTGACGATGACGTGTTGTTGTCCTCTGCTCGTGCGACTGATTACACCGTAGCGAGGTTCGATGCGAACGATGAGTCCTTGTTGTGTGTCGTCTGAACCGGAGACCTGTTCCGGTCGAATGGTTACTCGATCCCCCGCGGCAACAACGTTGCGTTGGTCGGTATCCATGTTTTTTAAGAGTCCGCGGATGGCACAACGATATTCAACTCCGGTGTCGGCAAGTACGACACTTTCGAGACCATGTACTCGCAACACTCGTCCCGTAATCGTATTGACGTCGTTAACGTTTAGGTGAACTTGCAATCCGGTGTCGTCAACGTCCGCCGCGACGCCGATGACTGTTCGGTGCCGTGTGAGGTCTCCTTTGCCAGAAACACGTTCTCTCTTTTCCGGCGACTCGTCCTCAAAGCCGTGCTGTTGGAATTCTCGAGTAAGATTTCCAGTTCGTTGGCGGGTTTGATGTCTTTTTTTAAGGGCCGTGCGGATTTTTTTGGACTTCTTGTTTTTAGCCATCGACCACACCTCTAACACAGTAAAGGATCAAGATGTTTTTCACGTCGTCGCCGGACCCGTGGTGTCTGAATTATCCGTTTCATTAGAGTCTATTGCGTTGGCAATTTGCTCGGAGGGCACTTGCGTCGTGTCAACAGAATCTTGGGACGCGGCTAGTTCCGTTTGGGCCGAGGCGGCGGTGATTTCATCGGTTGAATTGGTGTTGTCTTGTTTGTCAGCGTGTTTTGACGAGTTGTCGCTGTCACCAGTCGTTGCGTTGTCAGAAAGAGGCTCAGGCATGGGGTGCACCGAGGGGCCGATGATTTCGATAAGGTCCATTTCGGATAATTCTTCACGTTCAAGTAATTCGCGGGTGACGATTTCAAGTTGTTGGCGATACTCGACCAGGAATTCACCCGCTCGTTGGGAAGCGCGGTGTAGAAAGCGCGTAACTTCCTCGTCAATCAACTCCATCGTGTGTTCACTGAATTGTCGTTGTGCGTGAATTTCACGTCCTAAAAAGGGGTCTTCATCGGACAGTTTGTAGTTAACGGGCCCGAGTTTTTCGCTCATTCCCCAACGCGTGACCATTCGTCGCGCCATTGAGGTCGCCCGTTCTAAGTCGTTTTCAGCGCCAACGGTTGTCTCATCATAAATCAGATGTTCGGCTGCCCGACCGGCGAGTAGCACTACGAGATGAGCTTCGAGTTGCGTCTGTGACATGGATACTCGATCTTCTTCGGGTAACATTTGCGTTGAGCCGAGCGATCTTCCACGGGGAATGATCGTCACTTTATGCACCCGATCCGCACCTTTGAGGAACCATGAAGCAAGTGTATGCCCCGCCTCGTGGTAGGCGGTCTTTTCTTTGTCTTCGGCAGTTAGCACTTCTTCGCGTTTTGCGCCCATGAGGATTTTGTCGCGTGCATAATCAAAATCAGTCATGTCGACGCACGTTTTATCGTGTCGGGCCGCCCACAAGGCAGCTTCATTAACCATGTTACGGATATCCGCACCAGTAAGTCCGACTGTACCCGCCGCCAATCGATCGAGGTCGACGTCGTCGGATAACGGTACTTCACGAACATGGACTTTGAAAATGCCTGCTCGGCCCTTTTGTGTGGGTAGTCCCACCGTAACATGCCGATCGAATCTGCCGGGTCGTAGTAGTGCTGGGTCTAAAACGTCAGGGCGATTTGTCGCAGCGATTACGATTGCTGAATCTGTGGTGGAAAAACCATCCATCTCGCTCAAAATCTGGTTGAGTGTTTGTTCTCGTTCATCGTGTCCGCCACCTACTCCGGCGCCCCGTTGGCGACCTACGGCGTCGATTTCGTCGATGAAGATGATGGCCGGAGCGGCTTCTTTGGCTTGTTGGAATAGATCCCGGACGCGACTAGCACCAACGCCCACGAACATTTGAATAAATTCTGAACCGTTGATTGAGAAGAACGGTGCGCCGGCTTCTCCTGCTACGGCTTTTGCTAACAGCGTTTTGCCGGTTCCTGGTGGTCCGTTCAAGAGGACGCCTTTGGGCACTCTTCCACCGAGCTTCTGGTATTTCTCGGGCGCCTGCAAGAATTCCACGATTTCTAATAAATCCGCCTTGGCCGCTTTTTGTCCTGCCACGTCTTTGAATGTAATGGGATGTTCGTCTTTGTCATAACGTTTAGCGGTACTCTTGCCAAATCCTGACAAGAACCCGCCCCCCATGAACTGACTTTGACTACGACGATAGGAGATCCAAAAGAAAACCAATATCACGATAGGAAGCATGACAGCGATCAATAACAAAAACGACGCTGTGTCGTCAGGTGGGAGGTAGACGTAATCGACAGAACGGAGTTTGATGGGGCCGCCGACGTTTCCTTCGAGCAACTGTTCTAATTGGCGTCGTGAACTGTCGTTTGGAGGGATATCAACTTGAATCGTTAGTTGTTCGTTAACTTCCTCGCCGTCGATGCTTGTTACCGTTTGCGCTTCTTTAAACGTGACGGTGGCAAAGTGGGAGGTGGCTAATTCGACGAGCTTGATATCTCCTCGATTGATTATCGTGGTGTTATTGTTCTTGGTCGTTGCCGCTAGTGTCAAATATTCGCGGAAATCACTATAACGCACCTTGGTTGGGCTAGGGGTGCGAAACACAAACATGCTGATTAACAGGATGATAAAAACTATCACCCAGATTCTAGGCAAGCCACCTCTTTGTGGGCGGTTCTGAGGGTCCTGTGGTTTCTGTTCCATCGTTGTTTAAGATTCTCGTATTAAGTGAACTAAAAAAACCATATCGTTTGTGGTGCCAATAACAAGGCCGTATGGATGTAATAATAGTTGATCAGGCCGACGATTGGTAGTTTCGCGTAGTAAAGGGGGGAGATTTTGATTGAATATTAACCACAATCCGGCCTATGATTGGCTGGTTGTGCAAAATCGGGTAACGCACGACTATGATTCTAGTATGATATGAAATCACGAGAATGCCAATAGGCAGTGATGAACGTAGTTGGCGCGGGAACCCACCATTTCGAATTTGGCAGGTAAGCGTGTTTACCCAGATGTATAGTTGATCAGCGAGTCCGCTGCAAAAGTCGACTGCTGGGAAGAGAAAAATTGCCACCGACATCGGGTGTGAGGTTAACACGTTGTGGCGGGCTGATTTTCATAGTGCCGAGAGTCGGCCCTTGCATTTCTATCGGTAGTATTATGCCGAGCCCTAAAGCGGATCGCGTTCGCTGGGGTTGCTGGGATTGGATCCACTGTTGAAGCCCATTGGGCAGACTTGATGGATTTAGTGGTGTCGGTTCGGTATTAGGCGGGATTTTTTGTTCGGCGTCCTGGAAATTGCGATGTTGGTACATGATCGGTTGCTGAGGCACGTCTGGTTTTACAGGAGTTGCAACTAGGGGATGGGGAGCCGTCGCAACGACGCGTACCCAGTCGACGAGACTTGCAATTATCTCAGATTCATCGACACCGAGCGTAGGCTGGTTTTGCGGTCCGTGGACCGTAGTGGCCGCTTTGAGTAGTGAACTGTTTTCTGGTTGCACTAAATCTAGCGTTGCTAGAGTGTTGTACAAATTCCGCAGACTGATGCGCTGGGGAATAATGCGTTTGGCGGAGGTGCGAAAAAGCACGAAAGATGATTTTGGATTGGGTCCATGACAAGCAGCGAGTGCGCAGCGATTCAGCAACAAGGGTTGCACTGAATGGGTGAAATGGTACACAACGCCAGCAGGGAAATCGTTGATTCGTTGTTGGACTTGATCAGCACTAACGATATTCGTTGAAGCGACCCTGCCGTTTGATGGTGCTGCCTGGCGAACAGGCGGCGACCGCAACAGATTTAGGCGAACTTCAAGTCGTGTGATGGTCGCCGAACGACCGTCGATGGAGATGGCGTTATCAATTTGTTGTTGGGCTTGATCAAACAATCGCAAATGCATGCACCACTGGGCTAATGCGAGGCATGAGTGGGCATTGGTGCGAACTTGTGTGGCGCGACGATAGGCATAGATTTCGAGGATCGAATCGCTGACAAACTCGACTTGATCGTGAGGGAAGCGAAGCCGATTGCCTAAAGTATCGATTAAGGTGTAATGTGCTTGTATACCCTGTGAACGGGTAATCGTACCAGTGAAAGTTTGTCCGTTGCGAAGTAACAGTACACTGTTAGGATTGGTTGTTGAAATTGCAAGTTTGTCATGTTGAGCGGTAGCAACCAGCGGCCACGAACCTCCGAGCAAAATCATCCCCAAATATATTGGGAGCCAGCGCAGGCCGAGTCCCTGGGCTGCCGGTACTGTGGCGGGAACGGATTCTAGGTAAAGAGCGCAATCTGAGCGCAAGAAATATGGGTGGATTTGTTGCATGTAACAAACAGTACTCCGCCGCGCTGCGAAGCGTCAATATCATTGTGATTGGTATAGACCATAAAAAGAGACTGTTTGGAGCGGGTTTTTCGTGGTACTGGGCGTGCCTTTGTCAATTTCGGATATTTGTGAGTGACAATTATACATATACGAATGTCCCGCCGATAACACGGGCCGATCGGATTCGGAGGTGAAGGTGATCTGCGATGACGGGCAGCGGGTTTTTAGCAACTCGTTGTATTGCAGACTAGAAAAGGACAGTAATGTGGTTCGGAACCGAGTGATATTTACTGGGCGTGTGCAAGGGGTCGGGTTTAGGCACGCAACAAAAATGCAAGCACGTTCTTACAAGGTATGCGGCACCGTCCGTAATCTAAAGGATGGGAGTGTTGAGATGGTGAGCGAGGGCGAACCTGAAGAAGTTGCACGGTTTATTGCGTCGGTTCAGGACCGGATGGATGGCGTGATTAAGGAAACCAACTTGACGATCGAGGATGCCAATGGTGAGTTTTCTGAATTTACCGTCCTGTATTAAGCACAACTGAACGAAGTGGGTAACGAGTGCGTATTGTTGTTTATCCGTAGAAATATAACAAACCCAAGAAGAATTAAATATTTATTTAGAGCCGTATAGGAAGACGAATGAACGTATCAATCCAAATGTTACAAAACCTGTTGAATCAAACGGGATCCTTCGCACCTTTCGCCTTGGAAATATCTCCCAAGCTGACAAGTTGGTTGACGCCGCTGTGGATCATTGGCGTCGGGTGTATCCTAGGCTTGATCTTGATTGGTTTGAGTTGGGGGCTATCTAAAGGGCTTAGCCGTGTCGCAGCGTTAAATCAACTCGCCGCGACTCCGAGTAAAGCAGCGCTTGTGGCGTCCGCATTGGCGTTGTTAATGTGTGCTGCATTAGGCCCCTTTACGGTATTCGCTGAAAAAATGCCATCTTCAAATAGTGGCGGTGCCGAATCGTGGGGCGACTTGCTGGCCGCCATCGTTGGTCTTTATTTCGTATGTTGGTTGGCTGGATACTCGTTGGTGGTACTCGCATGGAAACGAACCAGTCGCGAATTTACGATGGTGCTCCGCGAAGGTACGCTCTACCCGATACTGCTAATTGTGTTGTTTTTGGGCGGCGTTGGGGTTGTGGGAAGTTTGGCGGTACAAGATCCCGCTGGAATCGTGCAGGCGGCTCTTGGTATTCCATTAACGGGCACTACCAAATATGAATTTTCGGTTGCAGCCGGTGAAAACGCCTTGGACTCTAGATCGGACCATGTAATTGACTTTCATGCGAACGAAGTGGCCGCTTTGGAAATCACCACCAATCAGAATGTCAAGATAGCGTTTACCCCGTTTGAGCAACTGGAAGATGGTATTGTTCTGGAAGAAATCACCAGCGAAGACGTTTATCGAGTTGATCCGAGCCGATCGAGTTTGTTGCTCACGATTCCCTGGCGGGATGCAGAAGATACTTCGTTGGGTCGGGAAACACATATTACAAAAATCTATGTTGAAAACTTGGGACTCAACACGGCCGAAATAGGATTCTATGTTCGCACAGGAACAACGTACGTAGAAGCAGAAACTATTTTAATAACTGGATTTGGTATTCTGGCTCTTTTTCTGACCTACTTAGTCCAGCGGATGGCGATGCCACGACTGTTTGCGGTAGCTCTTTCTACGTATAAATCGGAAATTGCGCAACCGTTGTTCACTTTGATTGTCGTTATAGGCGTAATCGCACTTATAGGTTTCGTTTGGATACCCTACAACACGTTTGGTGAAGATATCAAGATGCTTAAAGACGCGGGCTTGACGTTGATTCTTATCTTGAGCATTATCCTGGCCTTGTGGTCGGCTAGTACATCGGTTGCAGATGAGATAGAAGGGCGCACAGCGCTAACGGTTTTGTCCAAACCACTGACTCGTCGCGCATTTGTGATCGGTAAATTTAGCGGAATCGTCTGGATGTTAGCATTGGTCTATATCATCTTTGGTGTCGTATTTATCGCAGCTGTTTCCTATAAGCCTATTTACGACGCAACCGAAACATCCTCAGGTGTCCCCGACTGGCAGTTATGTTTCATTGAATCGATTCGGGTAGTGCCTGGATTGGTGTTGGCATTCTTTGAAGCAGTAGTGATAGCTTCACTCAGTGTAGCCATTTCGACAAGACTACCGTTGATGGCCAACATGACTATTTGTTTGGTTGTTTACGCGTTGGGTCACCTGACGCCATTAGTTGTACAAAGCTCGTTATCCGGATTTGCTATTGTGGAATTCTTTGGAAAACTGATAGCGACAATTTTTCCAAACTTAGACCATTTCAATATCCAGGCCGCAATTTCGGCTGGCGTGGACGTGCCCTTTGAATATCTCGGCTGGGCGTTTTGTTATTGTGCGATCTACAGTCTGATCGCTATGTTGCTAGCGCTCGTAATGTTTGAAGATCGCGACTTGACTTAGACGTCATTGTGGGTGCGTTAAGCAGCACCACACGGTTAGGCTGGAGTCTTGGAAGTATCGGTCGCGAAATGCGGTCCTTTGATAGCGTGTGCGGTCGCCGAATTTTTATTACGTATTTGATTGGCAATTTCAATCGCAATAGCTAATGCATCGCGGCCGTCGCGGCCGGATACTTGAACCGGCCCGCCAGTGACGATCGCTGTCGCAAAATCTTCTTGCTCCATCGCGATGGCATTTCCTTTAGGTATGGAAACTTCCGTTTTCGGAAGGTAGTCGACAAAGAAGCGGTCCTGCAGGGATTTTAGTTCCTCACTATTTGTGTTGGGTAAATCGATTCGCAACGAGTTGGCGTGATCACTTACATCAATTGTATATGCAGTTGACGATTGGAAATCAATTTTTGTGGAACCCTGTGCTCCTTCGATTTGCATCGTTCGCTGTGGCTCACTATTAACTCTCGACGCGGTTAGATTCGCAAAAGCGCCATTTTTAAACGTTAAGCGAGCGTTGGCGGTATCTTCGTGTGGACCAACAACAACGGAGCCGACGGCGTCGATCGCGGCGATGGGACTGTCGATTAAGGATAGGATAAGATCAATGTCGTGAATCATCAAGTCTAGCGTGACACCGATATCAGTGGAGCGAAATGAATAGTTAGCAGTTCGTATAGCATTGATGAACATTGGCGTAGCAACGTGTTTGGCAACCGCGCTAAATGCGGGGTTGAAACGTTCAACGTGTCCGACTTGTAATATCAATTCTTTCGATTCAGCCAAGGCGATCAGATCATCCGCTTCACCAATTTCGATTGAAATGGGTTTCTCAATCAGGAGGTGTTTGCCGGCATTAAGCAATGTTTGTGCGACTTCAAAGTGGTAGAGTGTAGGCGTGGCGATAATAGCGCAGTCGATCTGGTCAGTGATCTCTGAGATGTCTTCTGCACCGCGGACGGAAAATTTCTTCGTTGCTTTCAGCCGCGCGGATTCAACGGGCTCGACAATGGCAATAAGATCGAACAGATCGCCACAATTAACGAGATTGGTATGGATGTCGCCCAGTCGACCTATTCCAACAACAGCGATACGTGGCTTGCTCATGCAGCATCCCTTCGGTCGGGACGGGAGCGACCATTGCGACCGTCGTTCATTCTGTCGATGAAATTGAGAATGTGGTTTACGCTGGGAACCAATTGTTCTTTTCCGTTCAATGTGTCGAGGACAATTTGTTTGTCAACTCGCTTGCGGAAGATAAGTTTGAAGGCGGTGTTGAGGGCTTTGATCTCCTCAGCGTGAAAGTTATTACGTTTTAATGCAATGACGTTCACCGCACGCGCTTTTGCTGAATTTCCCTCGACGATCGTATAGGGAGGTACGTCCCTAAGCACTCGACTCATGCCACCGATAAAGCTGTACGCTCCGACGGTTACAAAGTGATGAACGGCTACGCCGCCAGAAATGTTGACATGATCACTTACGTGCACATGACCACCGAGTAAAACACTGTTTGCCATGATGATATAATCGCCCAGGCGACAGTCGTGCGCTATGTGACTGCAGGCCATAAAATAGCAGTTGTTGCCGATGGAGGTAATGCCGTCTTCTTTTTCCGTTGCGCGATTTACCGTGGTGTATTCTCGAAACGTGTTGTTGTCTCCGATAACGACCTGCGTTGGGCTGCCTTGATAGGAAATATCCTGCGGTTCAGCGCCAATTACCGCGCCGGGAAAAAAATGATTGTTGCGACCGATAGAGACATGCCCCGTTAAAGTAACGCTGTTGTCCAGTACGGTGCCCGCGCCAATTTTCACGTGTGGACCGACAACACAAAAGGGCCCAATAGTAACGTCGGTTGCAATCGACGCGGCAGGGTCTATTTGGGCCAATTTGGATATGGTTTGAGTCATAAGTTTTGGTTTCTGGGGTTTTAGGCGCAGTCCGCCAACGTACTACTGAAGTTGTGCCGGAATAAAATTTGGCGTACCAACTCCGCATTGAGACGATGACCGGTGCGATGTGCTTCGAAGTCGCCGTGCAGATCTGTTCCTGCGAGTGCCAAATCACCGACCATGTCTAGTGTTTTGTGGCGGACGCACTCGTCCTCAAATCGGAGCGAATTGTTAACGGGTCCGTTTTCGTCGAATACGAGAAGGTCAGCGGTAGTTACTCGTAATCCGCGTCCACTAGCTTGTAGTTGATCTGCTTCTGACTGCAGAACAAAGGTCCTAGCTGGTGCCAATTCGTTTTGAAAAGACGATGGGCAGACATCGATGGAGAATCGTTGCGGGCCGATTGGAACATTGCTACCATAATCCAATTGGTAGGACAGGGACATTGTACCTGGGGTTTTAGGTGGACGAACCTCGATCCAGGCATCGTTCTCCGCCACGCGAATCGTCGAATCAATGGTAATCGCTTGACGCATGTTATCCTGATTAACGACTCCGGCGTTTAATAAGGCATTAACAAACGGCATGCTGGAACCATCAACGCCCGGCATTTCACTCGTAGAGGCCCAGATAAAGCAGTTGTCAATTTCCAGTCCTGTCAGCGCAGCAACTACATGCTCTACCATGTCAACGTGTGTCCCATTGGCGTGCAGATTTGTACGGCGGGGCACTTCTTGCCGGTATTGTACATCAGCGGGTATTGGAACTTCCTGGTCCTTCTCGGTTCGCAAAAAAACCAATCCCGTTTCTGCCGGTGCTGGACGAAACTCTAGTGTCACATCTACACCGCTCCAAAAACCGAAGCCTGCCACGGTTACCGTGGAGGCGATGGTTTGTTGCGTTCGGTTGTAGGACAGGTGAGGGTTCATGCGTCAGTTAATAATCTGCATTCTGTATGTCTGCCAGATTTGATCCAGCCAACATGTTTTCGTGGCGACGTTGCAATAGACATATAATTACATATACTTATTGCTCTCTAGCGAGGAACTGTTGTGGAAGGGTTACTGACATTGGGAGCCACCGCTGTTGCGTTGCTCTTATTGACCGCCTCCACAATATATTTAGTGATATTGAGGCTGCGTTGATAGACAATGTCGCGATTGACTCCCTTAAGGACTGATTCTCGACTTTGCGGATTGATCGCTTTGCTATCATAATTCAGGACCAAGCTGATACCATTTCGCTCGCAAAAGGTGGCTACGGTCTTCTGTACGCCGGTGTAGCATTCATGAAACACCTGCGCTTCTTTTAACAGAACATTTTTGCGTTTGATCTGCATTTGCACTTGTACATCAGATTGTATTTTCGCAATGCGTTCTTCGAGTTGCGAGTATGCGGTTGTGCCAGGATTGTAACCCTTTAGTTCTTCGACCATCGAAGTGACTTGTTTGCGGGCCGCCTCGAGCGTCTTGTCGAACTGAGTGATTTCCGCTTGGATGTCATCGAGCATCGATTTGAACTTATTGTTGTTTTCCATGACCACAGCAATGTCAACGACGGCCACTGTCGTTCCGGTTGGGGTTTGTTGAGCCTCAACGGTATTCTGAGTATTGCTACTAACGATAGTAAGACAAATGGCGGTTAAACTAGATAATAATAGGTGATTTTTCACGATCAGCTCTCCTTGCTGCATCTATGGGTGTAGATTGCGAAATTTCCCATCCGTGAGAAACTCTCTGTTATGTTCAATGCTAATCGCCCTAAACTTCGCCAGATTAAACTGTTTTATTAGGAAAACAACAATTAACGGTCGACTTTTTGGACGAAGACTTGTGTTATTTGTCTTCGTTTAAATGCCAACTTGGGGTATTTTGCCGAGAAATCGCAAATGGGTAAAGGCCAATCTGCGAAGAAAATGTTAGAGGACCACGATATCCGTACCAAATTGTATCCTAGCCGCCTTTGCCCGGTAGTTTACGTGATTGAGAGATCAGAGTCGCGTTAGCGTGGTGAGCCAAGAGTGATGGTTAGCGTCAGTTCTTTGCCGGCTCGTAGTACTTTAACGGGCACCTTGTCGCCTGCTTTGAATTTACGCAGAGCGCTGTCAAAATCTTCTATTCCGCCGATCTTGTATTTACCGAGGCCGATTACGACATCCTTGGGCTTGATTCCAGCCGTTTCAGCAGGGCCATTCTTTGCCACCCCAGTTAGTGGTAAACCATCGGCACTGTCGGCGTAGTCGGGAATGCTGCCGAAATATGGACGGTCGCCCCCCGTGTTTTCTACGTTGCGTTTCTTTTCGGACTTTTTGAAATTCGGTCGTTTATCGGCTTGTGATACGGCCACGATAATTTCGGTTGTCAAAGAGGTTATACGTTTCATGCCTTCGAAGTTTATCGTTTTGAAATCGTCACTCGGGCGATGGTAAAACTCATGTAAGCCCGTAAATAGATGTAAAACAGGTATGTCTTTAAGGTAGAAGGATTGGTGGTCACTGGGGCCAACGCCTTCAGGCTTGCGTGTTAGTTCAAATTTAGCGGTAACGTTTAGTTGGTCTAACAGTGGATTCCAGACGTCTGACGTACCCGTACCGGTTACTATTAGCTTGTTATCGGTGAGCCTGCCGACCATGTCGAGATTTACCATGGCAACTGTTTTTTCCAACGCGATTAGTGGTTCCTTTACATAGCGTGCGCTCCCAATGAGTCCACGCTCTTCTGCTGAAAAAGCGATGAATACGATTCGTCTGCGCGTGGGTGTCTTGCGTGAAGCAAGTTGCTGGGCAATCTCTAATAACGCTGACGTACCACTACTATTATCATCGGCTCCGTTATGGATGTCTTTGGTCCAAGGAGCTAATGATCCGCGACCACCATAGCCGAGATGATCATAATGTGCACCGACGACGATTGTTTCATCTTTTAGGTCGCCGACACCTTCAAGTATCCCAACAACATTTTTGACTTCGGTCTTTGTTTGTAGCAGCGAAGCTTCTCCCTTTGCGGTCCAGTTGGCGATGGAGCCAACGACGGGTTTAAGAGTCCTGTCGATTTCGGTTTCAATTTCCGTTAAGGATTTTCCCAGCGTTTGTTGGATCATCGGTTCAATGACAGAGCGGCGAGCAAAAAACACGGGCATGCTTTTACGATTAGTGTTTGCCCCAGCGCCGTCGAAATTAAGAATAGCGTCGCCATCGCCACCTAATTCACTGGCAGTATCCGTGATGTTGTTTGAAACCTCGGCCAATGTTTGATTGTGTTTGGTAAGGTCAGCCTGGCTGGGATCTTCGATCTTGGAAAATTGTTGTTGCTCTGCGGCGAGTTGCCCTGCGTATTGGGACAAGGCGTGTTTCAAGCCTGAAAGGTGATTCGCAGCTTCAGTGGCATCGTTCACCATGATGACTGCTACCGCCCCATGTTGGAAAGCTTGTGAAAACTTAGATCGAAATGTGGCATGGCGTGATGACTTAGTGCCATCAAACGGGCTGTCGGCATCGGATTGTCGAGGTTCTTTGCGCAACAGCACTACGACTTTGCCCGTGACATCTAAGTCGGCATACTCGTTGTAACCGAGTTCAGGTGCTTCGATGCCATAGCCAACGAAGACGAGTTCGCCTTGGAACTCGCCACTGGCGCCAATTGCCAATGGGTTAAAGTCAAACCCAAGGGCTAAGTCTGTTGACTCGGAGGTTAGGTTTGTGCCCGTAGGCCCCGTCAACTGCAATCGATTGTCAGCCGGTTTACCAAGTTTGATATCTGTTGATATCTCGAATTTCTGAAACGGCGTTCCGTCGTAGGAGTCCGTCTTTAAACCGAGTTGACGAAAATGGGCCGCGATGTAGTCGGCGGCTTTGTTGATGCCGGCTGTCCCGGGCCCCCGTCCTTCGAGTTCGTCGGAGGAAAGGTATTTGACGGAGTTTGTTAGTCGTTGTTGAGAAGACAACGAGCCAGAGTCGTTTTCCTCTGACTGAACGTCCCTGGTTGCAACAGTGAATATCGCGCTGAATGATATGATACACCCAGTTATGAGAAATAAGTTTATTGCTGCTGTGCGTGGCAAACTGGGCTCGCGTCGCGATGGATTTCGTTTCATTGGTTTGATTTGGGGTTTTGGTCCGTGACATTGTTTAAAGGCTCAATTTCGGAAAAGTAGTTTTCGACGGAAGCCTTTTACGCGCATTTAATTTTCGTTGTTATCGCCGTCAACGTCAAGTAACTTGGCGGCGCGAAATAATGTTGTGGGATTTGATTTGTGTTTATTGGAACTGTTATTTCTAGGGCGTACAAATGTTGCTTCTAGAGGTATAATGTTGGTGTATCGATGGACAAGGTGCAGGTGGCTCATTGGATGCCGCAGATCGTGTCGTTCTAATTTTGCTTAGGCCCATAGATGTTTTCAATTCACATTATTCAAGGATTTGACCAAGGCAATTGCCTGGAGATAGGCAGCCAGAATTTTCGCTTCGGCCGCGATAGCGACAATGATTTGCAGTTGCACGATTCGGAGGTCTCCCGCTTTCACGCTGAATTGCAACCAGATGGAGATGGCATTAAGGTGGTTGATTTGGAGAGTTCCAATGGCACCTTCGTCAATGGTGAGCGAACAACGGCGGTGCGGTTGAACAGTGGTGATAGAATCCAACTCGGCAAAACGCACCTTGTATTTAAGGTGCGCGGCAGTGAGGGCGCGGGCGACTATTCGGCCGAAGTGCAGTTTGACGACAACACGGCGGTCGAAGCGAAGATCATTGAGTCCGTCGTGCCGCAGTTCGGCGGCGTCGTGCCCGTAGCCGAATCTCTAGCTACAGGGGAAGACGATGGTCAACCTAAAACGGAAGCTGAAACCTTACGCAGCCATTTACAAGTAATGTATCAAACGACGGTGGCGGTATCGCAGACGCTCGACATAGACGAATTGTTGGAGCGGGTGCTAACTTTGGTTTTTGACTGGGTGGATGCGGATCGTGCCTGTGTTCTGTTGCTGGACCAGCAAACTGGTGAACTCACCCCCAGTCTTCGCAAAAACCGCGAAGAGAATGCTGGATCGGACCAATTAGTTATTAGTAAACGTATCTTGGACTATGTCATCGAAAATGGCGAGGGCGTCGTTTCGACGAATGCGAGTCGTGACGAGCGTTGGGAGGCGAGTGAAAGTATCGTTGGCAACAGGGTCAACGAGGCCATTTGTGTGCCTTTAACCGGGCGATATGGCGTGGTTGGTGTGATCTATATTGACACCGCCGCACCAGATCAAGGTGCCCTGTTAGGTAAGCATGTGCGAGTGTTTACTAATCAGCATTTGCGGATGATGATCGCGATTGGCCATCAAACGGCGCTGGCCGTGGAGGATACCTATTACTATCGGGCGATGTTGCAATCGGAAAAGCTTGCGGCAATTGGGACGACGGTAACGAGCATCGCACATCATATCAAGAATATACTGCAAGGGATTCAAGGAGGTGGATTTGTTGTCGATGGCGGTTTGCAGCAAGGAGATTGCGAGTCGATTGCCGAAGGCTGGGACGTTGTCAAGCGAAATCAAGACCGCATATCGGGGTTGGTGATGGACATGCTGTCCTATAGTAAGGACCGCCAGCCGGAACGTCAGTCAGTGGATATGCGAGAGATTGCGAATGAGGTTATGGAGATGCTGCTGCCGCGAGCAACTGAGGTTGGTGTTGCGTTGGAGATTGATGCACCAACGGATTTGGGGCTCGTGTCGATCGATGCAGTCGGCATTCACCGTGCGCTATGGAACGTTATTGCTAACGGCATTGATGCGTGTGTTGGAGTGACTGCTGCAGTTGTGCGGGTGTCCCTGGAGCAACGCGAGGCGGAACAGTTAATCCGCGTGGTAGATCAAGGCATCGGGATTGCGTCGCATAGAATGGAACGGATATTTGCACCCTTCGTTTCAGACAAAGGCAGCCAAGGCACAGGCCTTGGTTTGGCTGTGAGTCGAAAAATCTTGCGCGAACATGGCGGGGACCTAACGGTGTCCTCGGTTGAAGGCCAAGGCTCGATTTTTGAGTTGTCGGTTCCAGTAGGGACGGTACGTATTGATCAGACTGGTTCCGATTCGGTGAAAGACTCGTCCAACACGGGTGTCCATCCCCACAAGTCACAGTAGGACCCAGGTTGTTTGAGCAACACCGGTATCCTGCTTTACTCGGAGACAAAGGGGTTTGTTTGTTTTTCTTGTCCAATCGTAGTGCTGTTTCCGTGGCCAGTAAGCACGATGGTGTCATCGGGTAATGTGTACAACTGTTGCCTAATTGATTGCTCAAGGATTTCGAAACTTCCGTCGGGGAAATCTGTCCGCCCAACACTGCCCGCGAATAGGACGTCGCCATTGATGGCGACGACCGGAGTCGTGTCATGGCATATCCAGACAACGTGCCCACAGCTGTGCCCGGGTGTGTCTCTGGTTTCAAGACGGATGCCCGCAAATTCAATGATGTCACCATGTTTGACCGTTTGATCAGCGTGTGGACTGATAATTGCAAGCCCATAACTCGCCGACAAATTCAATTGAGGGTCCGTCAGCTTAGGTTCGTCCGCGGTACCAATCACTATAGGAGCATCTGGAAATTGAGCCTTAATAGCTGCGTTTCCGACGATATGATCCGTATGGCCGTGAGTATTGAGAATGGCAGATACCGTTAAACGATTTTTCGTTAAATATTGAAGAATAGACCCCGTGTCGAAACTTGGATCTATAACGATACAATCGTTTCGATCGTTCAAGTGGATGATAAAAGCATTTTCGGCGAACATTTCCGAGACTACGGAGGTAATTTGTACGGGTTTTTCTGATAGGCGAACTTTAGTCATGGTAGCTTATTCGCTCCTGGCAAGTTAGGGAGGATGCGTAGTAATATCCCGCTGTCCCGATATGGTAAATGTAGCTCTATATTAAAGCTTGAAAAGCGTTTATTGTCGACTCGCAATAGTATCCTAGCACCTCGCCGCGAGGCGATAACAACAACATACCATCCGAAACGCTACGGGATGTAGTTGATCGGAGATCGTTGGTATTTTTATTTAACCAGGGAAGTTGATGCGAGGGCACCAGTAGGCGGGGGCTCTGTGATAGGGAGATTCACATGATTCGAAGAAATTTATTTGGGGCCGTTCTGTTTTGCCTCATCCTCAACACGTTTAGTTCTCAAGCACAACAGCAACCGGTCCGAGTTGCTGTCAATAAAGGTGATGGAGTTGCTGAGAAACAGCATCCGCTGAAACCCGCCATTGACATCGCCAAAGCAGCACTCATTAATAGTCAAAAGAATATTAATGATTACACGGCTACCTTGGTGAAACGAGAGCGGATTGACGGAGTTCTTGGGGCACCTGAGTATATTTACCTCAAAGTTCGTAACGCCAAGGCTGGGATTCCTTTTTCCACCTATATGTATTTCGTTAAACCGGCAATCGCTAAAGGCCGAGAAGTGATTTATGTGCAGGGTAAAAACCAGGGCAAAATGTGTGCTCATGAAGGTGGAACGGGCCTGAAAGCAGCGATACCCGATCTATGGCTTGATCCAGTTGGGTTCCTGGCTATGAAAGGCCAGCGTTACCCTGTTACGGAAATTGGTTTGGAAAACCTAATTGTGCAATTGATTGATCGTGCTGAAAGAGACATGAAAGCGGGTATGTGCAAGGTGCAATTCCGCAAGGGTGCGATGATTAACAAACGAAAATGCACGATGATTCAAGTAACCCACCCCGATAAAAGGGTGCCTTATGATTTTCACGTAGCTCAGATATTTATCGATGACGAGTTGCAAGTGCCTGTGCGATACGTTTCCTACGATTGGCCTGAAACCGAAGGTGCTCGTCCGAAGTTAATCGAAGAGTACACCTACGTAAATGTGAAACTGAACAACGGATTCAAAAATATTGATTTCGATGTCAATAATCCGAATTACAACTTCAAAGGAAAATAAGTAGGGAACTTCGGTAATAGAAGTTCACTATCTGGTAAGTTGCGCCTCGTGGATGCCCCACGCTTCACGAGGCGATTTTACCGGAAACTTCAGACCGGCAATCGCCGGGCTAACCAACCCCAAAAAGGAATTATTATGAAAACTTTCATCAAAAGACTGGCCGCCGTATCACTAGGAATAATGGTTATGATTTGTGCATTGGTGGCTTATGGGTACAGCAGTCGCCGAACTACGCCACCGGCCGAAGTAAATCTTGAAACCGTAGAAATTGAGATCAATTTCGGAGACGAGTTTATACCGCTTGGCGATGATTTTGCATTTAACGGTGACGAATAAACGATTGCCCAGGCAAAACATTCACAGCCAGTTTCGGTTACAATACTGAACTGGCTGTTTTTTTATGTCTTTGACGGCAACTCTTGAGGACTATTTTATCTGATGAAAGTTGCAACAGTACAATTTCAACACGTTGCAGGTGACATTACAGCGAATTTGTCCGTCGTTAAGAACTATGTGCTTAAAGCCGCCACGAAGAATGTAGAGTTGGTAATATTTCCGGAGTGTTGTTTGTCTGGATACTGGCATTTACGAAATCTAACGCGTGAACAACTCGGTAAAATTGGTCAAAACGTTCCCGATGGGTTTGCCTGTACGCAAGTTACGGAGCTCGCCAGAACTTACAATATTACAATTGGTGTGGGACTGGTTGAACAAACGACCGCGGGAACACTTTACAACGCTTTTTTTGTAGTTAATGCAGATGGAACGTGGGCCAATCATCGAAAACTACATTGTTTTGTGAGCCAGCATATGGACAGTGGAGACAGCTTTACGGTGTTGGATACGCCGTCCGGCGTGCGACTAGGAATACTGACGTGTTATGACAATAACATTGTCGAAAATGTGCGAGCGACGTCGCTGCTTGGTGCGCAGATTCTATTGGCACCCCACCAAACCGGTGGTTGTAACTCGGGCAGTCCAGAAGCCATGGGACTGATCGATGTTGACTTATGGGAGGGTGGCGCGTCGCGGTATGAGGAGTTGAAACAGCAATGCAACGGCGAAAAAGGTCGAGGTTGGTTGTTGCGGTGGTTACCCTCTCGAGCGCATGACAACGGATTGTTCTTGATCTTCAGTAATGGTATCGGACGAGACGATGACGAGGTCCGCACCGGGAATTCGATGATTATTGATGCATACGGTCGTGTCATGGTGGAAGCGAAAGAACCTCAAGAGCAGATGTTGGTCGCTGATTTGGATCTGGCGATGCGCGACCGAGCAACCGGCACGCGTTGGATTAGGGCGAGGCGTCCAGAATTGTACACTCTCTTAGTCAAAAATACTGGGAACGAAGAGGAGACTCGAAGCGTTCGTTTTGAACATTTAGATGAGGATGCAAACACGCCTGATTAAAATGGCTAAATTCGCTGGGCGACTCGGAGTTTAGCGCTACGACTACGAGGGTTGGACTCCACTTCCTCAGCGTTTGCTACAATCGGTCGTTTGGTAACGACTGCAAGCCTCTGATCTTCCCGAAAGGCATGCTTGACGCGACGATCTTCCAAGGAATGAAAACTAATAATAGCGAGGGTCCCCCCGGGGACTAATAAATCGGGTAGGCGCCGCAACGCGATCTCCAGTGACTTCAGTTCCTCATTGACCGCGATTCTCAGTGCTTGAAAGGTACGTGTGGCGGGATGGATTCGTTTCTGATTAGAGTGTGGATAACAGCTGCAAATAATACTCGCGATTTCCGCTGCGGACTTAAGAGGGTCTCGTTTGGAGCGTTCGCACAGTTTTCTAGCAATGCGACGTGATAATCGTTCCTCACCGAATTCGTAGATGATGTCGGCGAGATGCTCTGGGCGTAAACGTTGTATAAGTCGCCAGGCTGGCTCGCCGAAGTCCGTGTCGAAACGTAAATCTAAGGGGCCAGTACTGTTAAAGCTAAAACCACGATCGACGTCCTCTAACTGGTCCGAAGAGAGGCCGAGATCAAGAAGTATCCCGTTAACTGGACCTACTTCGATTTGCTGTAGTAATTCCGGCAGTTCGCAAAAATTCGAGTGTGCGAGCATCACCGGCTTACCATTGAGTCGAGACTCACAGCGAGCCAATGCCAAATGATCATGGTCTAGACCGATTAATAATCCGTTACCGTTTAGTTGGCTGCAAATCAGTTCAGCGTGCCCTCCGCCTCCAATAGTTCCGTCCACGTAGGTTCCCTGAGGCGCAATGCACAAGGCGTTAATCACCTCAGTGGGAAGAACGGGTACGTGGATTGTTGGTGAGGGTTCGGCACTCATGAGGGTTGTAAGGTCCGTTGGTAGAGTTCTTCATATCGATTAATCATTTGAGGCAGTTGGTAGGATCCGGATACTACGGTGCGATTAGCTTTACCTATTGCGTCGCAACGCGCCGCGTCGAGAGCAAACTCAATCACAGCAGCGGACCAGTCCTCTGGTGCGACAATCTGCTCGGGAGCATGTGACAGCAGTTGCCTAACGCCATCAGCCGGACAGGCGACGATCGGTCGTTTTGCCGCCATTGCTTCGATGACTACGTTGGGCATTCCTTCCCAACGACTAGGAAACAGTAGTAATTGGCTCGATTTAAGGATGGCTATCGCATCTGGGCGATAGCCATAGAAGTGCACGCGGTGTTCCAATCCGTTATCGCGAATAGAAGTCTGCATGGATTGTTTGTGTGGGCCATCGCCGACGATGGCGATGTGATGTTGCGGACAGGCTGTTAATACGCGATGTGCATTAGCCGTAATCAGGTCCACACCCTTTTGCGTGTGGAGTCGGCCAATAAATGTCAAAACTGGGGCATCAAAGCCCAGTTCGCTGACGTCAGTGGGGGTGATTGTATCAAAATGGTCGAGATCGATCCCGTTTGGGATAACCGACAGTTTATCTAGCGGGTATCTTAATTGTCTCTGAGCGTAAGAACTGACGTCGTCTGATACGCATATCGTTTGATGAAAGTTAGCGCGCTGCAAACGCAGCATCCATTGGCGAAGTTTGCGTGGTTCCGATACACGCAAACCGCCAAATAATTTAAAACCGCTGCGGTAGCAAACTTTGCTACATAAGATGTTGGCATGGAAAAGAAACGATTGGACTATTTGTGGCGAGAGTTTGTTGAGTAATAGCCGTAACCGCCGTTTGGCGCGGAAGAACCCGAAAAAATTACTGACGGCTAGAAAATTTGGTTCGATGCCATTTTCCCGCAGTTCGATAACGAGTTCATCGCGTCCGCTGCATGGTTCTGGAGCTATACTGATGACATTCACGCTATGCCCTCGTTGCATAAGGCCAATAGCGAGTCGGACTAAACAGCGTTCAGCCCCTCCGGGTTCAAGTTCAGTTATGACTAAGGCGACGTCCAATAGTGGAATTCCTTAAACTTTTGTTCTACGCTGGATAAACCGTCGATCCACAGTTTTGAGCGAATACCGCTGTGGATGCAACAATCCATACGTTTTATGGTAAGTACGCAATTCGGGATGCAAAAGTCCAAACCTGCAAAAGTTACCCTGTATTCTCTCGTAGGTATTGGTATCGTTGGGTGGGGTTTACGAAGTGTAACGCAAATAACAAAATGGGAAAGCTCCCCAAAAAACGATACAAGGACTTCAAATTGAATTTAACGGATTACGATTACGCTTTACCTCGTGAGTTGATTGCCCAAAACCCATTAAAGGACCGTAGCGCTGCACGTTTGTTGATCGTGGATCGCAGTTTACAATCAATAAGTCACCGGACAATCGGCGATCTTCCGTTAATACTCGAATCTCGGGACGTGTTGGTCACCAACGACACAAAAGTTGTTAAGGCAAGATTAGTTGGCAAGAGAACTGAAACCGGCGGACGGTGGGAAGGTCTTTTCTTGGAGTCCCACGCAGATGGTGGATGGCTATTAATGTCAAAAACAAGGGGGAAAATCGAACCAGGTGAATCGATCCGATTGTCTTCTGGTGTGGCAACCCGCAATCTATCAGCCACCGTCAATATTTCGCTAATGTTCCAAGAAAAATTGGCGGGTGGCATTTGGCGGGTGGTTCCAAATTGCAAGGTTCATTGGACTGAGATTCTTGAGAGCCGAGGAGACGTGCCGATTCCACCGTACGTCCGCGGTGGGAAAACCGTGGAGGCGGACCGGGTGAACTATCAGACCGTGTTTGCCCAAAAACCGGGAGCTGTCGCCGCGCCCACAGCCGGATTGCATTTCACAGAAGGATTGAATGCTGAACTCGCAGAACAGGGCATCGAGAAGTGTTCTGTGACGTTGCATGTGGGAATGGGAACATTCCAGCCTGTCAGTTCCGATAATATTGAAGATCATGTGATGCACAGCGAAAGGGGTGAAATAAGCGAAACCGTAGCGCGACGTTTACAAGCGAAAAAGTGTGCGGGTGGTCGTGTGGTATGCGTCGGAACTACCTCAGTCCGTGTGCTCGAGACCGCCGTGGGGGCAAAGGGCCTTGAGGCGTGGAGTGGCAGCACGGATCTATTTATCAAACCGCCATATCAATTCAAGGCAGTTGACGCCTTGATGACGAATTTTCATTTACCCAAATCAACGCTTTTGATTTTGGTTCGTCAATTTGGTGGCGATGAGTTGGTGCGACGGGCGTATGTAGAAGCGATCGAGCGCGAGTATCGTTTTTTCAGTTACGGCGACGCGATGTTGATCCTGTAAAACGGACTAATGCATCGCTCTGAGACGCTGGATGCTTGTGGTGAGTAGTCGGACGGCAACGTCAATATCAGCGGGCGTTGTGAAACGCCCAAGTCCAAATCTCAAACTAGCGCGGGTTTCATCATCGCTACGTCCGATCGATCGTAAAACGTGACTGGGTTCAGGGTTCGTTGAACTGCAAGCACTTCCACTTGAAATTGCGAGGTCGGGTGTGCTCATCATGAGTGCTTCGCCATCGACGTCACCGAAACAAACATTAAGGTTATTATGGAGTCGGTGCTTCAGGTCGATGAGGTTGGGGCCATTTAATAACAAATCAGAAAACTTACTCGTCAGTTGACTGTAGAGAAGGTTACGAAGCTCGCTCAGTCGCGTTGATTCCGTTTGAAGTTCAGCAAGAGCAAGCTCTAAGGCGTGTGCCATCGCAACAATCCCTGCTGGGTTCAAAGTGCCTGCGCGGAGGCCACCTTCCTGTCCTCCCCCATCAACGAGCGGGAGTAGTTTTGGGCGTGGGCTATCTCGGCGTACATACAATCCGCCGACACCCTTGGGACCGTAGAATTTGTGCGCCGAGAAACTCATTAGGTCAATATGCATCGCATCGACATCGATCGGGAGACGTCCGACCGCCTGCGTGGCATCGGTGTGAAATAATACATTGTGTTTTCGGCAGAGTTTGCCGATTTCCGCTACTGGCTGAATAGTTCCAATTTCATTGTTGGCAAACATTACCGAAACCAAAACCGTATCGGGACGAATCGCATCTTCGAGTCGCTGTAGATCAATAGTGCCAATGGTTGCCGGGTCATGGTGGGTGACTGGTAACAGTGTCACATCGAAGTCGTCGCGACGTCTGAGTCGGTCTAAGGGATCAAGGATAGCGCGATGTTCAGTCAACACGCTGATGACATGTTTCCCTTTATGTTGGTTTCGCAGGCACACACCTCGCAATGCTAAGTTGTTGCTCTCTGTCGCGCCACTCGTGAACAAGATGTCCTTGGGTTGGGCGTGTAAACCCGTTGCGATGGACCGGCGACTAGCATCGACCGCTTGTTGTGCATCCCATCCGAAACAGTGATTAACACTGCCAGGGTTGCCGAAGACGGTCGATAAGTACGGCAGCATTACCTCGACGACGCGCGGATCAACGCGCGTTGTCGCGTGGTCGTCCATGTAGATGGGAAGAGTGGTCATGATCTTCAATAAACTTTCCGAAAACATAATATCGTATTTGAAGACAGTGAGAATTGTTTTACGAAAACAAGGCCTCAAGGCAAATTGCTGACCAAGTTTCATATCCGGATAGATCAGCTAACACTTCCTTGACCGGCACAAAACCGTTTCCCTCGATTTCTACTTCATTCGGAACTACGTCAGGCGTTTCAACGTCGCAAATATGAACAATTCCGAGGTGGACTTTTCCAACCTCGGTTTCGTCGTCGTTAATTAATCCGACGAGTGAAAAAGTGTGGGGCGTATTGATGCGAACTTCTTCGGCAAGTTCGCGTTTCATTCCTTCTTGGTAGGGGTCCGCGTTAACTCCGCTGGCGTCCTCTTGGGAAATATGTCCGCCAATACCAACGGACTGTTTTTGGTGTAAACGTTTCTCACCGGATCCCTTGCCGCGAGAATACTGGAAGACGGATACGTCGCCATCCGAATCTGTATAACGGAAAATCACGTAGGGAATGAGTTGTTTGAACGATGGGTCATCTTCCATTTGAGGTCGGGGGCGGAACGAGATGTTCTCTGGGCGTAACAACGTTTTAAGGTATTTGTCTACGTCGGCGCTGAAACCTTGGACATGACCAAGTTCATGAAATACACATGTGGGTACAACCAGAATCTGTTCAACTTCGTTGGTGGTCATCCGTGTTTCCTTTAGAGAAAAGTTGTCTAACGCCTCCAGTTTTGTGCTGTCGCAGAAATTTATCTGGACGAGGGGTAGGCTGGTGAAAACTTATACATTAATAGGAGATTATATCTATTCCTAGCCTCAAGGGAATAACTCCCGCTGAATTCTTGAAATATCTTTCGGATATCCATACTTGACGGTGATTAGCTGTTTTAAATTGTATAGTTCGCGTGTAAAATAACGGCGGTTGTTTGATAAGGTACTGACCTGTACTTAGGCGATTTCGGCGTTCACAATATGCGGCAAATCATTGCAAAACGGAGAACTAGCTATGGCAGTTTCGATTACAGAAAAAGCGGCGGCAGAAGTCGCAAAAGTTAAGACAAGCCAGGAGTATGACGAGTTATACTTCCTGCGAGTGGGCGTGGTTGGTGGCGGTTGTAGTG
>Ga0315334_10000180_pt1 | contig 41453 bp, 36 predicted proteins | sample M150034915metaG_FD_205555 | JGI IMG/M metagenome (GOLD analysis project Ga0315334, IMG submission 205555) | Ammonia-oxidizing marine archaeal communities from Monterey Bay, California, United States - M1 500m 34915 | ecosystem: Environmental > Aquatic > Marine > Intertidal zone | place: USA... | reverse complement strand
GGAAACTGTGTCTACTGACTACAATATTTCTGATCGATTATTCTTCGAGCCATTAACCTTTGAAGACGTAATAGAGATTGCGCAATTAGAAAAACCGAAAGGTGTTATTGTTCAATTCGGCGGACAAACACCACTAAATTTGGTTAAGCGCCTGGAAGAAGCTGGTGTGCCGGTAATAGGTACTTCTCCTGATGCTATCGATAGGGCGGAAGACAGGGAGCGCTTTCAGCGCTTGATTACAAAGCTCGACCTGAAGCAGCCTCCGAACAGCACAGTGCGGAGCGTCGAAGAAAGCATTGAGGCTGCAAGTAAAATTTCTTATCCGTTGGTTGTGCGTCCCTCTTATGTGCTTGGCGGAAGAGCAATGGAAATTGTGTATAACGAGGAGGAGCTTGATCGTTATATGCATGATGCTGTTAAGGTATCGAACGAAAGCCCAGTGCTTTTGGACTACTTCTTGAGTGCGGCTATTGAGGTTGATGTAGACCTGGTTTGTGATGGAGAGCAGGTGGTAGTGGGTGCGATCATGCAACATATTGAGCAGGCAGGCATTCACTCTGGTGATTCCGCTTGTTCCTTGCCTCCTTATAATTTGCCTATGGATGTGCAGAACAAGATTCGCGAGCAGGTTAAGTCGCTAGCATTGGAGCTTGGTGTGGTTGGTTTGATGAATACCCAGCTGGCTTACCAGGATGGTCAAATTTATGTTATTGAGGTCAACCCTCGTGCTTCCCGAACCGTACCGTTTGTTTCAAAATGCATTGGTCGCTCGCTGGCCAAAGTTGCGGCTCGATGCATGGCGGGAACAAGCTTGAAAGATCAGGGTTTTTCAAAGGAGATTGTGCCGGATACTTATGCGGTGAAAGAAGCAATATTCCCATTTAATAAATTCCTTGGTGTTGACCCGATACTTGGTCCGGAAATGAGATCCACTGGTGAGGTTATGGGAGTGGGCAAGACTTTCGCAGAAGCTTATGCCAAAGCACAGATGGCGGCAGGCGAAGTGTTTGAGGCCAAAGGGAATGCTTTTTTGAGTGTGCGTGATGCGGATAAGCCGCATATTGCAGAAGTTGCACAGAAGTTGCAGGCCTTAGGTTATTCGATTGTTGCTACCCATGGTACTGCGGCCGTAATTGAGGCGGCTGGTCTTGATGTCACCGGTGTGAACAAGGTGGCAGAAGGTAGACCTCATATTGTTGATATGTTAAAAAATGATGAGATTCAGCTAATCGTCAACACCACCGAAGGCAAGCAAGCTATAGCGGATTCATCCATGATCAGGCGTACAGCCTTACGTCATGATGTGTTTTGCACTACCACTGTTGCGGGTGCCCTGGCAGTTTGTGAGGCCTTGGCTTTTGGTGGCAATATGTCGGTGTATACAACGCAAGAACTTCATGCTGCGCTAAGTTAGGTCTGCTATTTAGGTCTACTATATAGAAAGCTAGCAGCGGCGTTATCTAGCCGCCTGGTAGCAATCCCCATACAGAATGTAAACGGAAATATTATGTCCAGAGTACCAATGACTGTCGCCGGTTGTGAGCGCCTTCGTGAAGAGCTGAATGAATTAAAATCAGTGGAGCGCCCCAAGATTACAAAGGCGATTGCCGAGGCAAGAGAACACGGCGATTTGAAAGAGAATGCTGAATATCATGCGGCAAGAGAGCAACAAAGTTTTTGCGAGGGTCGTATTGCTGAAATTGAAGGAAAGTTGGCTGACTCTCAAGTTATTGATGTCACTAAAATCGAGGCAACAGGCAGAGTGATTTTTGGCACTACAGTCACTTTGATCAATATCGAAACTGATGAAGCAGTAACGTATCAAATTGTCGGTGACGATGAGGCCGATGTTCCAAAAGGCAAGATATCAGTTAGTTCGCCAATAGCTCGTGCAATAATGGGCAAACAAGAAGGCGATGAAATTGTTGTGAATGCCCCGGCGGGTGATATCGAATACGAAATCGACAAGGTGGCTCATATTTAAGGCCTAAAGTTTTTAGGACTTTTTGCGTTTTATATTCGATAGCCGGCCGTCGTGCTTTTGGGCCTGTCTATACAATAATATTGTGTGTCCAATGCTTTGTACGCACTCAGCTTTGAATTCCGCACAAATAGTTTCTTCGAGTTCTTTTTTCGCGCCTCGGTCTGCTGCGACTAGTTTGATCTTTATTAATTCGTGATCAGTGAGAGCCCTTTCTATCTCCAGTTTGATATTGTCACTAAGGCCCTTTTGGGCAATAGTGACAATCGGGTGTAAATTGTGTCCGATAGCTCGATACTGTTTTTTAAGGGCGTTGCTTATTGCCATGACATTTACGCTGCAAATTAGGTGATTTTCGTTGAAGGATGCGGATTCTAACGGAACTCTAGGTATTAATAAACGCCAGATAGGTTTTAATAAGATTGTATTGTTTGCGAATTGCTGTTCATTTGTTTTGCAGCGCACGGGAAATAGTTTGTAGGTTGAGCAAGAATGGCTAGATCCAAAACCAGTAAGCAGTGGCTAAAAGAACATTTTGACGATGTTTATGTGCAGCGCTCCAGGGAGGAGGGCTATCGCTCTCGTGCTAGTTTCAAACTATTGGAAATGCAGGAGCAGGATAAGCTAATGAAACCTGGCATGACGGTCGTAGACCTAGGTGCGGCTCCAGGAGGCTGGTCACAGGTGGCAGCGGGTTTGGTTGGCGAGAAGGGGAGAGTGATAGCCAGTGATATTTTGCCTATAGATTCCTTGCCTGGCGTTGAGTTTTTGCAAGGGGATTTCACCGAAATGGCGGTGTTGGAGAGGCTGTTGAGTATGCTCGATGATTCGCGTGCAGACCTTGTAATTTCCGATATGGCCCCCAATATGAGTGGAATGAAAGACATAGATTTGCCCCGGGTTATGTATCTTGCTGAATTGGCACTGGATTTGGCGAAAACTGTACTAAAACCAGGAGGGGCATTTCTAGTGAAGGTGTTCCATGGCGAGGGTATTGATGCTTTGCAGAAGGAGTTGAAAAGTAGCTTCTCAGCTGTGAAGGTCAGAAAACCTAAGGCCTCCAGAGCTAGGTCGAGTGAAATCTATTTACTTGCAGTTGGTTTCAGGGGGGCAGACTGAATTTACGTGCATTATTTTTTGTAAACATTAGAATTGGTGTAGGAATAAGACTTCATTGTGATTTTTCGGGTATTTTGTCAGTAATTCACAATCGCCAAAGTTTCGTATTTATTACTATTTTTTATAACCGCTGGGGGATAAGCCCTTGAATGATATGGCAAAAAACCTAATTCTGTGGATGATCATTGCTGGTGTTCTGCTGACTGTTTTCCAAAATATGAGTCAGGAGCCGCGCGAGGATAGCATTAACTACTCCGATTTTATCGCGGAAGTACGCTCTGGGCGGGTGCAGAGCGTTGAGCTCGCTGGTATTAATATTACTGGTGTGCGTAATGATAATTCGCAATTTCGTTCGGTTATGCCGCTAATAGGCGACGATCAGTTACTAAACGACCTGTTTGAGAACGGTGTTGAAGTGACTGCAAATGAGCCAGAGCAACGCAGTATATGGACTGATTTGCTACTTTCAATATTCCCAATCCTGATTATTGTTGCTTTATTCCTCTTTTTTATGCGGCAGATGCAGGGCGGAGGCGCCGGTGGTAAAGGCGGCCCAATGTCCTTTGGCAAGAGTAAAGCAAAATTATTGGGCGAAGATCAGATCAAAGTTACCTTTGCTGATGTTGCTGGCGTTGATGAAGCAAAAGAAGATGTGCAGGAGCTTGTCGAATTTCTGCGTGAGCCGGATAAATTTCAACGCTTAGGTGGTCGCATTCCTCGCGGTATTCTCATGGTAGGCCAGCCAGGTACAGGTAAGACCCTGTTGGCTAAGGCCATTGCTGGCGAGGCCAAGGTGCCATTTTTCTCAATCTCAGGTTCCGATTTTGTAGAGATGTTTGTTGGTGTCGGTGCGTCCCGTGTGCGTGACATGTTTGATCAAGCCAAAAAACAGGCTCCCTGTATTATTTTTATCGACGAGATTGATGCTGTAGGTCGCCACCGTGGTGCAGGATTAGGTGGTGGTCACGACGAGCGTGAACAAACTCTCAACCAATTGTTGGTCGAGATGGATGGCTTCGAAGTCAATGACGGTGTAATCGTTGTTGCAGCCACTAACAGACCTGATGTATTAGACCCGGCACTGCTTCGCCCCGGTCGATTTGATCGACAGGTTGTGGTGGGGCTGCCGGATATTCGTGGCAGAGAACAGATACTCAAAGTTCATATGCGCAAAGTGCCCATTGATGACAGAGTTCAAGCGAGCGTTATTGCACGTGGTACACCGGGCTTTTCAGGTGCTGATCTCGCCAATCTGGTGAATGAGGCAGCATTATTTTCAGCGCGAGCCAGCAAACGACTGGTAACAATGGAAGAATTTGAGAAGGCGAAAGACAAGATCATGATGGGCGCTGAGCGCAAGTCCATGGTTATGTCTGAGAAGGAAAGGTTGAATACGGCTTATCATGAGTCAGGCCATGCAATTGTCGGTCGTCTAGTGCCGGAGCATGACCCGGTCTATAAAGTCAGTATCATTCCTCGTGGACGTGCTTTGGGTGTGACAATGTTCCTCCCTGAGGAAGACCGTTACAGCCTGAGCCGGCAATCGATTTTGAGTCAGATATGTAGCCTCTATGGCGGCCGAATAGCTGAGGAGATGACGCTGGGCAAAGAAGGCGTAACTACTGGTGCGTCTAACGATATTCAACGTGCGACAGAAATGGCGCGGAATATGGTGACTAAATGGGGTTTGTCAGAAAAACTTGGCCCTCTCTTATATTCAGAGGATGAAGGAGAAGTTTTTCTTGGTAGATCTGCAGCCGCGCAGTCAAAATCCTTTTCAGGCGATACTGCAATCTCCATAGATGAAGAAGTACGGAAGATTATCGATGAGTGCTATGTGCGTGCAGAGAAAATACTAAAGGATAATCGGCATATCTTGGAACTCATGAAAGATGCGCTAATGGAATATGAAACCATCGACGCTGACCAAATTGATGACATCATGAAAGGCGAAAACCCTCGCCCACCAGCCGATTGGTCTGACAGCAACCCAAGTGGTTCCAGCAACGGTGGAGCAGGTGTCAGTGAAAATAAAAAAGAAGATGCCAATAATAAGTCGAGCAATATTGGTGGTCCTGCTAGCGAGCACTAAGCTCTAATAGCAATTCATAACTTAATAATTCCTTGTGACAGAGTATTTAACAGCAGGTGAGAGACAGATTGATCTGTCTTCTCCTGTCTGTATGGGAATTATTAATGTTACCCCTGACTCCTTCTCTGATGGTTCTCAGCTAAAAAAAACCGACTGTAGCAATTTCCAGGTTGACCTTGATAAGGCGCTGTATCGTGCAGAAATCATGATAAGCGAGGGTGCTGTATTTCTGGATGTTGGTGGGGAATCAACTCGACCCGGTGCGGCAATGGTTGCGGCTCAGGAAGAGCTGGATAGGGTGATTCCAGTTATTGAAGCGATTCACAACCGGCTGGATGTTTGTATATCTGTTGATACAAGCTCTGCGCTGGTGATGAAAGAAGCAATTAATAAAGGCGCTCAGTTGATTAATGACATTCGTGCGCTATCCACTCCTGAATCAGAGCGTGTTGTTGCAGGTTCTAATGCTGCGATTTGTTTAATGCATATGCAGGGTGCGCCTTCGTCCATGCAAAAAACGATAAACTACGACAATGTTGTAGACGAGGTATTCGATTTTTTAAGTAATAGGGTGGACTGCTGTGCAGAACAGGGAATTGATAGAAGTCGAATATTGATTGATCCTGGATTTGGTTTTGGAAAGACAGTTCGGCATAACTATCAACTTCTCAAAAACCTTTCTCATTTCTCCACGTTACAGTTACCAATATTGGTAGGTATATCGCGTAAGTCGATGATAGGAGAAGTTGTTAATCGCCCGACGGATCAGCGACTTGCTGGATCAATAGCCGCAACGAGTTATGCTCTTGCAGCGGGCGCAAAAATAATCCGCACACATGATGTGGCTGCCACCATGGATGCAATTAGAGTAAACTGTGCCTACTTAGGCGCCGAATAGAATTTGCTATGACAAAGAAAACAAAACAATACTTTGGGACTGATGGTATTCGTGGCGCGGTAGGTACTACACCTATAACGCCTGATTTTATGCTCAAACTTGGCTGGGCAGCTGGAACTGTGTTTGCTAAAGAAGGTGATGGACGTAATAAGATCCTGATTGGAAAAGACACGCGCATCTCGGGTTATATGTTTGAAGCTGCTTTAGAGGCCGGGGTGACGGCGGCAGGAGTCGATATAAACTTGTTAGGCCCGATGCCGACACCAGCAATCGCTTATCTTACTCGAACATTGCGCGCTCAGGCGGGTATTGTAATCAGTGCCTCACACAACTCGTTTCAAGATAACGGCATTAAGTTCTTTGCAGGCGATGGCAGCAAGTTACCTGACGATATTGAGTTCGCTATCGAAGAGCAGCTATCAAAAACAGTATCAACTGTTTCGCCACAATCCCTAGGGAAGGCATCCAGGGTTACCGATGCGGCAGGCCGGTATATAGAGTTTTGTAAGAGCACAGTAGGCTCTAGCCTTAAATTTAACGGATTAAAGATTGTTGTAGATTGTGCGCATGGATCTACTTATCACATAGCACCCAGTGTCTTCGAAGAGCTTGGTGCTAGTGTGCAGGCAATTGGTGTAAGCCCTGATGGTTTGAATATTAATGCGGACAGTGGATCCACATCGCCGGCAAGGCTGGCCGAAACGGTTGTCGCTGAACAGGCGGACATAGGTATCGCTTTTGATGGTGATGGTGATCGGGTAGTTATGGTTGACCATCTAGGGAATGTCGTGGACGGTGATGAGATTCTCTATGTTATTGCCAGAGATAGAAGGCGGCGGAATATAGATTTTGGTGGAGTAGTTGGCACATCCATGAGCAATCTTGGATTGGAGCAGGCCTTAGATTCTTTGGATATTCCTTTCGCACGTAGTGCAGTTGGTGATCGCTACGTGATGAGAGAATTACTCAAAAGGGGTTGGGACCTGGGTGGTGAATCTTCGGGGCATATTATCTGCCTGGATAAAACCACTACGGGAGACGGTATTATTTCTGCCCTGCAAGCGCTCTCTGCAATTTCAAGTAGCGAAAATTCTTTGGCGGAACTAATAGCTAAGCTTAACAAATACCCACAATCGATGGTGAATGTCAGGATCGCAGATTCGGCAAATGTGTCAGAAAGTGAAAAGGTAAGGCAGGCTGTGACAGCGGTTGAATCTAAACTAGGTTCCAAGGGGCGAGTTTTGCTACGACCATCGGGTACCGAGCCTGTAGTCCGGGTGATGGTAGAGGGAGAAGATAAAGCCGATGTGCTAAATCTCGCTGAAGAATTGGCAGAAGTAGTGAGAAAAGAGGTGGGTTAAGAGGGTCTGCAGGTGTGTTGTATTGCAAGCCCTTTGTTTCTTAGTTAGTATTGGCGCCCGTTTTGGCTGGCATCTCGGAACAATAGTAAGAACTAGTAAGAATTTTCACTTCTGGATTAGTAAACATGCGTCAAAAACTGATTGTTGGGAATTGGAAGATGCATGGCTCGCAACGGCTGGTCAAAGAGTTGATACAGGGTGTGGATGCTGGCACTGAAGAATTAAGTGACAATGTTGAAATTGTCGTCAGTCCCACTCTTCTACACTTGGGATTAGCATCAGATATTTGTAAGGCTGGACGAATAAAACTAGCTGCCCAGAATCTACACAATGAACCGCAAGGTGCATTTACTGGGGAAGTCTCGGCACCGATGTTGGCAGAATACGGTGTCAGCTACATTATAGTAGGACATTCCGAAAGGCGTGAAATTTTTGATGAGTCAGATCAGTTGGTTGCTGCTAAATTCATGGCGGCGCAAAGCAGTGGTTTGACTCCTATATTGTGCCTTGGAGAGTCTCTGGAGCAGAGAGAGCAAGGAGCCAGCGAGAAAGTCGTTATAAAACAGCTTGCGGCTGTAATTGAAGCGGCTGGAATTTCTGCTCTACAAAACGCTGTAGTTGCCTATGAGCCAATATGGGCTATTGGTACCGGAAAAACGGCAAGTCCTGAGCAGGCACAAAGTATTCATCAGGTTCTGCGTGAGTATATTGCGGGGCAGGATGTTGAAACAGCAGCATCCATAAGAATACTGTATGGCGGCAGTGTTAAAGCCGCTAATGCGGTGGAATTATTTAATCAGGCCGATATTGATGGCGGTCTGGTAGGTGGGGCTTCGTTAGAGGCCAAAGAATTTATATCCATTTGTAAAAGTGCGGATTCATAATCATGCAAACCATAGTTGTAGTAGTTCATGTAATAGTAGCCATAACGATTGTAGGTCTTATTCTCTTGCAGCAAGGCAAGGGTGCAGATGCGGGGGCATCATTTGGTGCCGGTGCGTCGCAAACAGTCTTTGGCTCGTCTGGAAGCGGAAATTTTTTGGTGCGGGCAACCACTATCGGTGCCACGATCTTCTTTGTAACTAGTCTATCTCTTGCCATTTTCGCTAAGAATCAGTCAACTTTAGGTGGGGCTGTTAATTCCTCTCCTTTGGCTAATGAAGAGCTGTTGCAAGATGTACCTCCCGTAGTCTCGGATGTGCCTCAGCTAGAGGTGGAGCCGGTATCTTCATCTAGCCAGGATGATGTGCCTAGTTTGCCTGGTGGCGACAATTAGGAATAAACGTAAGAACATGCCGAAGTGGTGAAATTGGTAGACACGCTACCTTGAGGGGGTAGTGACCTATGGTCGTGCCGGTTCAAGTCCGGCCTTCGGCACCAAATCTAGATGTAAATGACCGGCTTTCCGTGCTGATTTCGCCCTAAGTTTGCGGGAAAAGCTAAATTCCCGTAAACCCCCGGAAAACCTTGACCTTAGTCCCATCTAGTCCTTATAATTCGCTCCCCTTAAGAAATAGCCATCCAGCTTCGTTATTGTGGACTGTTTCTAATAAAAATGAGGGCTATTGGCTAGGGCGAATTGTCGTTTTTCCAAAGCCAGGATTATAGAATAGATAAAGGCTCCGAGCTGAAGTAAATCGGAGCCAGCCAGAGTCAAAAGTTTTTTGATTTGTTGCGGGGATAACCCGTTTAGACAGATCACTACCTGATTTCATGGCGTATAGAATTGATAGAGGCTCCGAGCTGAAGTGAATCGGAGCCAGCCAGAGTCAAAAGTTTTTTGATTTGTTGCGGGGATAACCCGTTTAGACAGATCACTACCTGATTTCATGGCGTATAGAATTGATAGAGGCTCCGAGCTGAAGTGAATCGGAGCCAGCCAGAGTCAAAAGTTTTTTGATTTGTTGCGGGGTGGAGCAGTCTGGCAGCTCGTCGGGCTCATAACCCGAAGGTCGTAGGTTCAAATCCTGCCCCCGCTACCAATTTTAGTAAAGAGTAGTAGGCGATAGCCCGACGGACGGGCTCAACTTTCAGTTCGGCACAGCCGTTGAAGGTCGTAGGTTTAAATCCTATCCCCGCTACCAAATTTTGTAGTAATAGAGTAGTAGGTGAGTTCGACAGTCGGGCTCAACTTTCAGTTCGGCACAGCCGCTGAAGGTCTAGGGATCAAATCCTGTCCCTGCTACCAAATACCAAGCTTCACGCTTGCTCAGTTTGAGCCAGCGATGAAGATTTTAGAGTGGGCCTTTGGCCCATTTTTTGTATCTAGGGAATTTGTCCTGGGTGCGGATTTGAACGCAGTGATTTAGATACTGCACGAATGGGTGCTGTGAAAAGTAGCGTAGCTCTAGTAACAGAATTGATCGATACTACAATTCAGGCTTTGGGTCTGGAGTTGTGGGGAGTCGAGCATATTCAGCAAGGAAAGTATTCTTTGTTGAGGATTTATATCGAGCGTGAAGAGGGTGTCACGATCGAAGATTGCGAAAAAGTCAGTCGACAAGTAAGTGCGTTATTGGATGTTGAAGATCCAATAACAGGGGAATATACACTGGAGGTGTCATCTCCAGGCGTCGATAGGCCACTGTTTTCCGTCGAGCAGTATGAGCAATACATAGGTAACGAAGTGAACTTGAAATTACGCAGCCCTTTGCAAGGCAGGCGTAAATTCAAAGGACAAATAATTAAGGTTGCAGGGGACAGTATTAGCTTGCTTGTAGAGGGCGCCGAGTATGATTTGGAGCACTCTGAAATTGAACAGGCCAGTATTGTTTACTAGTTTATTTTTACTCCATGCTCTGAACTAAGGTTCGGAACTAAGCTTTGAGTAAGGTGACATTGTTATGATGAGTAAAGAAATATTAATGGTTGCTGATGCCGTCTCAAACGAGAAGGGTGTTTCGCGTGAAGTGATTTTTGAAGCGATTGAATCCGCGTTGGCTACGGCCACTAAAAAGCTTCACGGCCATGAAGAGATAGATTGCCGAGTGTCAGTAGATCGTGAAAGTGGTGAATACGAAACCTTTCGCGTATGGACAGTGGTTGAGGATGAAGAATATCTCGAAGAGGACGCGCAATTTACTCTGGAGCAAGCCAATGAAAAGGGCAAAGGCCTTGCTATTGGCGATACGCATGAAGAAAAAATCGACAATGTAGAATTTGGTCGAATTGCTGCGCAAACAGCCAAGCAGGTCATCGTACAGAAGGTGCGGGAAGCTGAGCGTGAAATTGTAATCGGCGATTACAAAGATCGTATTGGTGAGTTGGTTGCCGGTACTGTAAAGAAAGTAACCCGGGATAATATTATTGTTGATCTTGGCAGTAATGCTGAGGCCCTACTTTCTCGTGATCAAATGATACCCAGAGAGACTTTTCGAATGGGCGATCGAATGCGCGCTTTGTTGATGGACGTTCGGTCTGAGCAGCGAGGCCCGCAATTGTTTTTAAGCCGTACCTCTCCTGACATGCTAATCGAGTTATTTAAAATCGAAGTGCCGGAAATCTCTGAAGAGGTTATTGAGATCAAGGCCGCTGCGAGAGATCCAGGCTCCCGAGCCAAGATAGTTGTAAGTACCAACGATGGCCGTATCGATCCAGTCGGTGCCTGTGTTGGTATGCGTGGGTCGAGAGTTCAGGTGGTTTCTAACGAGTTGGCGAATGAGCGTATCGATATCATTCTGTGGGATGACAATCCTGCACAATTAGTCATTAATTCAATGTCACCTGCTGAAGTAGCGTCGATTATCGTAGATGAAGATAGCAACACTATGGATATTGCCGTTGAGGAAGATAACCTGGCGCAGGCGATTGGTAGGAATGGCCAAAACGTACGTTTGTCCAGTGAATTAACCGGTTGGACTATCAACGTCATGAGTGAGGAAGAAGCTTCCGAGAAACAGCAGCAAGAAGCGAGCAGCTTCATTGATATGTTTGTTGAAAAGCTAGATGTGGACGAAGAGTCCGCGGAAGTTCTGGTGCAGGAAGGTTTTACTTCATTAGAAGAAATAGCTTATGTACCACTGGATGAAATTTTAGCGATTGATGGCTTCGATGAAGAGATCGCTAATGAGCTCAGAAATAGAGCAAAAGATGCCTTACTAACGTTGGCAATTGCATCGGAAGAAGATTTGTCAGCAGCAAATATCGCGGACGACCTTCTGAATATGGAAGGCATGGATGGGAAGCTGGCCTTGGAATTGGCCAAGAAAGGGATTCTCAATATGGAAGAATTGGCTGAACAGTCTATTGATGAATTAATAGATATTGAAAGCATGGATGAAGAACGTGCAGGTCAGTTGATTATGACCGCTCGTGCTCCATGGTTTGAGTAAGGGCAATTCTGAGCGCTGGTGAATGGGAGTAGTTGAATGGCAGATGTAACAATAAGTGAACTCGCCAAAGTAGTCGGAGTCTCGGTAGACAAGCTGCTGTCTCAAGTAAAAGAGGCAGGCTTGTCTCATAGCAAGGCCGACGATTCCATTTCGAATGATGATAAGAATACTTTATTGCAGTTTCTTCGTCGCAGTCATGGCGATTCAGAAGAAAGTGTTGCTGCGCCTAGGAAAATAACTCTTAAACGCAAGACTGTAGGTACCCTTAAATCTGCATCGACACATGGTCGCGGTAAGACTGTTAACGTTGAGGTGCGTAAGAAGCGCACTTATGTAAAACGAAGTGCAGTGGTGGAAGATGCGCCCGCTGAAGCGGAAGCAGAGTTAGAAAATAAAGAGGCGGAAGTAGCAGAGAATGCTGTAGAGGCAGTGGCTGAGACGAATGTTGAGGCAACAACTGCTGAGTCTGCTGAAGTAGCTGCTGTTGAAAAAGAAGCACCTGCCGCTGAGAAAACAAAAGAAGATGCTAAGGCAAAGGAAGCTGCTGTTCCAGATGTGCCTGCAGAAGAAGCCGCTGCCGTAAGAGCCGACAAGCCTGGCGCGAAACGTAAAGGGCAAGGTAAAAAAGAATCTGAAGACGCACCTGGCAAGAAGAAGCTGCATTCTAAGAGTAAAGGTAGACCGCCAAAGCGTCAGGCAAAGACCATCCATGTTAATGATGATTTTGTTCTCGAAGGTGGAGATGTCGATGACATTGGTCGCGGTCGACGGGGCGGGGGAAGGAAAGGAAAATCCCGTTTGTCTGCTACCCAGCATGCATTTGAAAAGCCAACAGAGTTTATTAAGCGAGAAATTAAGATCGGTGAAGCGAATACCCTGCCTGATCTTGCACAGCAGATGTCGGTTAAGTCTGCTGAAATCATCAAGACCCTGTTTAACATGGGCGTGATGGCTACGATTAACCAAGTCCTTGATCAAGATACGGCCACATTGCTTATTGAAGAGATGGGGCATACGCCAAAATTTGTCTCGGAAGATGCTATTGAAGAACAGTTGGCCGAGTCTATAACCGCTGATACGGGAACGGTGGAGGTCACTCGCGCACCTGTTGTCACAGTAATGGGACACGTTGACCACGGTAAGACATCGCTTCTTGACTACATTCGAAAATCCACTGTTGCTTCACATGAGGCCGGTGGTATTACCCAGCATATTGGTGCCTATCACGTAAATACTGCACACGGCATGATCAGCTTTCTCGATACTCCTGGTCACGCGGCATTTACTGCGATGCGTTCTCGTGGTGCGAAAGCGACTGATGTAGTAGTTCTGGTAGTAGCCGCTGACGATGGTGTTAAACCACAAACCGAAGAGGCAGTACAACATGCAAAAGCCTCTGGGGTGCCACTGGTGGTTGCTGTTAATAAGATTGATAAAGAAGGCGTTGATGTTGATCGTGTTAAGAACGAACTCGCAGCGATGGAAGTTATTCCTGAAGATTGGGGTGGCGATACACAGTTCCTCGAAGTCTCTGCTATTACCGGCCAAGGTGTTGATCAACTGCTTGAGGCTATCCTGTTGCAAGCCGAATTGCTTGAGCTAAAAGCTTATACCGATGTTCCTGGTCAAGGTGTTGTTATTGAATCGAGGCTGGATAAAGGCCGTGGATCGGTGGCTTCCGTTCTAGTTCAAAACGGTACTCTCAAAGTTGGCGACGCAGTTTTGGCTGGGCATGAATACGGTCGAGTCCGGGCGCTTGTCGATGAAATGAGCAAGAATGTTAAATCAGCTGGCCCTTCAATCCCTGTTGAAATCCTTGGCCTAAATGGTGTGCCAGAAGCTGGCGACGAATTTGTTGTCGTGGCCGATGAGAAAAAGGCGCGTGACATCGCCGAGTTTAGACGCACGCGACATAAAGATTCTCAGCATGCGAAACAGCAGTCGAATATGGTAGACACCATGTTTGCAAGCATCGGCAAGGAAGATTTGAGAGTCTTCAATATTATTCTGAAAACTGATGTGCGCGGTTCACTTGAAGCGATTGTAGGCTCTTTACAGAAGCTCAATACCGATGAAGTAGAAGTCAATATTGTTGCTTCAGGTGTTGGTGGAATTTCTGAAACAGATGCACATTTAGCGGCAACTTCTAAGGCGATGATAATTGGCTTCAATGTAAGGGCAGATAAGTCATCCCGCGATATTATAGAAAATGAAGGGCTGCAATTACGTTATTACAACGTAATCTATGATGTTATCGACGATGCCAAGGCAATCATGGGCGGAATGCTTGCCCCTGAAATTCGAGAAGAAATCGTTGGTATTGCTGAAGTGCGCGATGTATTTAACTCACCGAAGTTTGGTCAGATTGCCGGCAGCATGGTTGTAGAAGGAACTGTCTACCGTAGTAAACCAATCCGTGTATTACGTGATAATGTGGTTATCTATGAAGGCGAGCTGGAATCACTAAGACGTTTTAAAGATGATGCCAATGAAGTCAGAAATGGCATCGAATGTGGTATCGGTGTGCGCAACTATAACGATGTAAAAGTTGGCGACAAGATTGAAGTCTACGAAACAACTGAAGTGGCTAGGAGCCTTTAATAAAAGCTCTTAATAAAGGTAGCTAAACGTGGCCGAAATGTCTTCCAGAGTGCAAAGAGTAGCTGACCAGATTCAGCGCGAACTTGCATCATTAATACAGATGGAAGTAAACGACCCCAGGGTGGGGATGGTATCGGTTACAGGGGTTGATGTAAGTAGAGATTTAGCTCACGCCAAGGTTTATGTGACAGTGCTAAATACTTTAACCGGCGATTCAGAATTAAATAATTCAACTTTGTCGGAGCCCGGAGCGCTGGATAAGCTCGAAATAGAAGAAAATATCAACGCATTGAACAAAGCTTCTGGTTATTTGCGATCCCTGTTGGCGAAGCGCTTGAGTATACGTTCTGTGCCGAAGTTGCGTTTTTATTACGATGGCAGTATTGAGCGGGGTCAACAACTATCGAGTTTAATAGATAGTGCGCTAGCTGCGGATAAGGACTTGCATTCTTAAAGTTAGTATTTGTTCAGGGTGCTGAGGCGGCGAATTGGGTAAGCGAAAAAGAGGCAGAGACATTCATGGCATTGTCATTTTAGATAAAGCCATAGGAATTAGCTCGAATCGAGCGCTACAGGAAGTTAAGCGACTCTACAATGCCAATAAGGCTGGTCATACTGGTAGCCTGGATCCATTAGCAACAGGTGTATTGCCCTTGTGTTTGGGTGAGGCAACTAAAGTATCGCAGTTTTTGCTGGATTCGGATAAAAAATACCGGACGCGGCTAAAACTTGGAGTTAGAACAGATAGCGGTGACAGCGAAGGCACGGTAATAGCTAGCTGTGCTGATTTTCACGTTACACGAAAGCAAGTTGAGCAAGCGTTAAAACAGTTTCTGGGAGAGATTGAGCAGATTCCTCCCATGCACTCTGCCTTAAAGGTCAATGGAGTGCCGCTTTATAAGATGGCACGTAAAGGCGAAACTATAGAGCGGGAAGCTCGGCAAATTACGGTTTACAGTATAGAGCTTACTGATTTTGATGAAGATGAGCTGGAACTGGAAATAGCTTGCAGTAAAGGCACTTATATACGGACTATTGCCGATGACCTGGGGCAGGCTTTGGGCTGCGGAGCGCACATAATTGCGTTACGACGTACTCAGGCTGGTGCTTTTACAGAAGATGATTGTGTAACAGCGGCGTTTCTAAAAGAGGAAGCTGAAGGCTTTGCGGTTATTGATTCACATCTGATACCGATGGATAGAGCGATAGCTGACTTGCCCAAGGTTGTATTGCCAAGTATCACGGCCGATTTTGTTAAGAATGGGCAGGCAGTATTGGTAAGGCACTTGCCAGAAGATGGACTGGTAAGGCTGTATGAAGAAGAACAATTCATTGGCATTGGTTGTATTGATGACGATGGAAAGGTAGCTCCAAGAAGGTTAATCGTTACACAGTAACCTGTAATTTATCTTGTAGCGAAGTATGAAATAAATAGTGAAATAGACAGACACGAATTCAAACAGGGAAGATGTCAGGTAACTACTAATATGCGTGGTTATTCTGGTTTTAAAAGGATTTTGTAGTCGCAGTCCGCGACTTTATTAATGCATATTTAGGAGAAAGAAAATGGCTTTATCAGCTGAAAAGAAAGAAGTAATCATTAAAGATTACGCGCAGGGTGCTGGTGATACAGGATCACCAGAAGTTCAAGTAGCCTTGCTAACCGCAAACATTAATGAACTGCAGTCGCATTTTAAAGAACACATTCATGATCATCACTCCCGCCGTGGCCTGATCCGCATGGTGAACAGCCGAAGAAAACTGCTTGATTACTTAAAGCGCAAGAACCTTGAACGTTATGCGACTTTGATTAAGCGACTTGGACTACGCCGATAAAAAGTATCGATAATAATCAATCTGAGACTTCTGCGCAGTGCCTGATGAGTTGGCTCTGCGCTTATATAAATAATTAGGAAAATATTATGTTTAACCCAGTAAGTAAGACGTTTCAATTTGGTGGACAGACAGTCACTCTGGAAACGGGCAAAGTCGCAAGACAGGCAACAGGGTCTGTTGTGGTAACTATGGGCAACACCCAAATACTTGCTACTGTAGTAGGTCGCAAGCAAGCCAATCCAGGCGCTAGCTTTTTTCCATTGACAGTTAACTATCAAGAAAAGACTTATGCCGTAGGTAAAATCCCAGGCGGATTCTTCAAGCGTGAAGGGCGTCCAACAGAGAATGAAACCTTAACATCACGTCTTATCGATCGACCGATTCGTCCATTATTTCCCAAGGGTTTTATGAATGAAGTGCAGGTAATCTGTACTGTTGTTTCAGCAGATAAAGACGAAGCCGCAGATATTGCTGGTTTGATTGGTGCTTCTGCTGCCCTGTCAATATCAGGAATTCCATTTGCAGAGCCAATTGGCGCAGCGCGTGTTGGCTATGATGCTGAAACGGGCTATATGCTAAACCCAACTAACACCCAGCTGGAAACCTCGTTACTGGATATGGTTGTTGCAGGCACAAAATCAGCCGTCTTGATGGTTGAGTCTGAAGCTAAAGAGTTAAGCGAAGATCAAATGCTTGGTGCTGTTCTTTATGCTCACCAGGAGATGCAGGTTGTTGTCGATGCCATTAATGAATTGAAGACAGAAACAGGCAAGCCAGCATGGGATTGGGAACCTGAAGCTGTTAATGAAGAACTTACAGCGGCAGTTTCTGAGAAATTCGCAGCAGGGGTTACTGAGGCTTATCAAATATCTGACAAGATGGCGCGTTATGACGCAATTGGTGCGCTGCAGACACAGGCTGTAGAGCAGCTAGCCAACGAAGAAGCCGGCATTGCTGAAGGTGATGTAAAAGAAGTTTTCGGTAAGCTGGAAAAAAGCACAGTTCGAAATCGTATCTTGGATGGCAATCCTCGTATAGATGGTCGTGATACTAAAACGGTACGTGCTATTGAAGTTGAAACGGGTGTTCTGCCTAAGGCTCATGGTTCTGCGCTATTCACACGTGGTGAGACTCAGGCGCTGGTTGTAACAACACTTGGTGCTTTACGTGATTCTCAAATTATTGAAGATCTTGGTGGTTCCAGAAAAGACCCATTCATGTTGCATTACAACTTCCCTCCATTCTCTGTGGGTGAAACAGGTTTCATGAGCGGACCAAAGCGTCGTGAGATCGGCCATGGTCGTCTTGCAAGACGTGGTGTTGCTGCTGTTATGCCTGCCGAAGAAGAATTTCCTTATGCGATTCGTGTGGTATCAGAGATTACTGAGTCTAATGGTTCCAGCTCTATGGCCAGCGTTTGTGGCAGCAGCTTGGCAATGATGGATGCGGGTGTGCCTATATCAGCGCCAGTAGCCGGCATTGCAATGGGCCTGATTAAAGAAGGTGAGCGCTTTGCAGTCCTCACAGATATTCTAGGTGATGAAGATCATCTCGGCGATATGGACTTCAAGGTTGCAGGTACTGCAGCTGGTGTCACAGCGCTACAGATGGATATTAAAATCCAGGGTATTACCGAAGAAATCATGGAGATTGCGCTTGAGCAAGCCAATGCTGCTAGAAATCATATACTGGGTGAGATGAATAAAGTGATCTCAACTGCCAGAGAGTCTGTTTCTGACAATGCGCCAGCTATGGCAATGATCAAAATTGATCCAGACAAGATCCGCGACGTCATTGGTAAGGGCGGTGCAGTTATTCGCGGTATTACTGAAGAGACGGGTGCTTCTGTTGATATTGATGATGACGGCAACGTTAGAATCTATGGTGAAGATGCGGTCTCTCGTGATGCTGCACTGGATATGGTTAACGCCATTACAGCGGAAGCTGAAGTAGGCAAGATCTACAACGGTAAAGTTGCACGAATCGTAGATTTTGGTGCGTTTGTCACCATCCTGCCTGGTAAAGATGGTTTGGTTCATATCTCGCAAATCTCTCAAGATCGAGTGGAGAATGTCACTGAATATCTGGAAGAAGGTCAGGACGTGTTGGTTAAAGTGCTTGATACTGACGCCAGAGGGCGCATCAAGTTAAGCATCAAGGAAATCACCGAAGAAGAAAGAGCTGCTCACGCAGGTTAAAACTTTTAGTTTCTTTTAGACTTTTCCTTATAAAAACCCGGGCCTTGCTCGGGTTTTTTGTTTTTGGCTAGTGTCCTTCTTTCTCCTTACCAACGCACTATAGTCTGCAAATAGACATAGTGGCTATCACCCTTATTGACCAAATCCATATAAGGACCGGCATTAATCCAAACATAACCACCGTCGATGGTTAGCTTGTTGGAAAACAAGTGCCAGCGCACGCGAGTTTCCAACTGATCGCCTAGAAAGTCTTCATCAAGGTTGCCGGGGTGACGATAACGGGTGGTGCTCCATCCCTGCGCCTGTTCTGCTAATGACGGGCGTTGCCACCTGATGTAGGCATCAACATTTTTGGCAGGTTGCAGGTTCAACATAAGCCCTGGAGAGCTAGTGTTAACACGCTGAAAGGCTCGGAATAGACCCGTGGGCCCGAAATCGGGTCGTGGTACCCCGAACAGGTGATCCAAATCATTGGACTCATCATCCAGAGGGTCCTTATCGCCGCTCCCGTAGTGGTAGGTGAAACTTAGACGTGGCTGCCAAATCGCTTCAAAACTGTAGCCGAGGCTCAGATGGAAATAGTGCGCTTTGTGATCGCGCTGCGCAGAATCGGCGTCCAGCGCTGGTGCATCACCGAACTGGTACAAAGCCTCTGTCTCGTAATGCCAGTGGCCGGGTGAAGGATTTCGAAACAGACGAATTCCGGTACTAAGCACACCAAAGCCCTGGTTTGCGGGTTGATCACGCCTTTCGTCAGCCCCTAGCAGATAGACCTGTAGCGAGTCTACTTGAGTAGGTAGTTGAGTGGTAAAGAAGCCACCCCAAAAGATGTCGCTGGATTGCTTGTCGAGGCGGGGGTCGTTATCAATCCAGTCACCGGAAACACGTCTGCTAGTAGGGCGGGTGTAAAACAAATCGATGGAAGTATTGCGGTTCTCCAGCCTGGCTTGCACACCACCAAAGGAATTGATTGTATTGCGAAAGCGATTGCGCGCAACAAAGCGACGACTGCCCTGATCCATAGTGAAGCGGCCGATCTTGACAAAGCCTCGATCCTGGTCACTGAACAAGCCGGAAAAAGGTATTGTCACATTAGCTTGCAATATATCGAATGGATTGTTGGTAGTGCTATCAAGTGGTGTGCCGTTGTCTTCGAAATAGGTGCGCATATCGGCTATTTCAGCAGTAACCGAAAAACCCTCGAACTTAGCTTCCGCCTTGAGAGTGTTGCGCCATTCCAGGCCCTTGTCGCTTCCATTCAGACCAGCGCGAAACTGGCCATCCAGGTGTTGCATTCTTGTTTGTTGCTCAAACTCCAGGGAGAGCCAATCTGGCAGCACTGAATCTGCCCTGGCCTTCACAGGTAGTGAAATCAGAATGAGCAAACTGCAAAAAAAGAACACAATGGAAGGGGCTGAGCAAGAGCTTGTCCAGAAAGCGGGTCGAGTAGATGACATAAATACTATTTCTTATTGTATTGCTAGAGAGTTTAGCTAGAGATTTAGTGTGATTGTATCTACTCTGGCGCCCGCACTTCAATTTTCAGATTTGAAAGATAAAGTAAGAGAAGCATTGACAGCAGCTCGCCCAACAATCTCTATCACTTGATTCATTTCAAGTTCGATTAAATACTCTGGCCCCATTTATTTTTTCGCACTCATTCAGGTTGGTAGGGTAAAGAGGAGTGATGAAGCACAATTCTTAATGTGCCTTCTTCATCTTTCTTGTAGCCCCAGCTTTTATCCACTTTGGTTACGTTTCCGTCTTTATCAGTGAAGGTAACCCACCCCATCCACATGGCAATGTCACCCTGAATAAAGCTTGCAGAAGTTTCAGAAACAACCTCACGCCAGCCTTTGATACCAAAACCACCATCCAGTGGGTAGTCGTCATTGTGACCTACGAAATAGGAAAGTGCTCCCTCTCTAGTGGGACGGAATGTTTGTTCGCCGCTTGCCAGTGTTGGTTTAAACAGCACAGGGCCAAGATTATATCCATAGGCGGCGTCGAGTGAGCCATTGGCGACTTCACGCGCTGCTTCTATACCGCTCTCTTCATAAGCTTTTGAAACAGCAACAAGTGCATCGCCCCAGATTTTTCTGGCATCAACCAGTTCCTGTTCTGTAATAGTTGTGGTCATCTTAAAACTCCATTAGTTGCATTTTATGCCGCATCCCAGGAGATAGAGAAATAGGATGGTAAAATGCTATATAAAATTTAAGGGTAAATTGCTGTTTTAGTCTGAGATCAGGTCAGCGCCGATTCAGCGCTGACCTTTTCAGACTTTTCCTCGGTGGACTCCACATACTCCACAGCAGCAGCAATGGCGTCGGGACGGGTATCGAAATAATGTTCCTTGGGAATTATTTCGCCCATTAGTCCTTCGAGCAGATTGCGTACCGCTTCGTTCATACCGGAGATATAAATCAGTTTGTTCGCTATCTTGCCGTCGTTGGCAATAGTTTCCACAGCGCGAGCGGCCGATACGTCAATGAACGGCACCTGGGCAAAGTCGAGGATTGTGACCTGGCTCAGGTGTCTTGACTTCTCGCGCACATGGTGGCCAACATCGGCGGCGGCTCCAAAGCTTAGTGGTCCACCGAAGTCGAATATGTTGATGCGCTCGTGGGAGTGAGTCATCAATTCGGCTTCTTCTTCAGTGAAGTGCAAGGCCAGACCCTCGCTGGTGATGTTCTGTAATTGCTTGAGTTGCTCTTCGGCAATTTGTTTGACGAATGCCAGAGCGGCCATAACCACGCCGGCAAAGACTGCGGTAATCAGGTCAACGAATACTGTTAGCAGTAATACCAGCAGCATCAAGGCCAGGTCCCAGCGAGGGCCGCGGTGTGCCTTGAGAATGTAGGCGCGATCGATAATGTCCCAACCGGTCTTGATCAGGATGGCAGCGAGTACAGTGTGCGGGATATTGGCGGCTAGAGGTGCCAGGGCTACTACAATAGCCAGCAACAACAGGCTATGCAGCATACCGGATATTTTGGTTTCACCACCGGTGCGAATATTAACTACGGTGCGCATTGTGGCGCCCGCGCTGGGGATGCCGCCGAACAGCCCGGCTGTCATGTTGCCAATGCCCTGCCCTATTAACTCCTTGTTGGAGTTATGGCGGGTACGGGTCATGTTGTCAGCCACCAGCGAGGTGAGCAGACTGTCTATTGCCCCTAGCAGAGCGAGAATGAATGCTGCTTCGAATATTATCAGGAGGGTGTCCTGACTCAGGCTGGGCATGATAAAGCTGGGTAGGCCAGTGGGGATGTCACCCAGAATTGGTGCGCCGGCGACTAAAAGGCTAACAACAGTACCGATTATCAGTCCTGCCAGTGGTGCGGGAACAATCTTGCCAAATGCTGCAGGCCATTTAAAGACGATGAGAAGAGTCAGCAGGCCAATTCCCAGGGCTGCAAAATTCGGGTCGATCACGGCGCCGGGGATTTCAATCAATGCCGGGATTGTGCCGCCACCTTCAGGTTCGTGGCCAAACAGGCGGCTGGTCTGCAGGGCGATGATGATACAGCCGATGCCACTCATGAAGCCGGAGATCACCGGGTAGGGTACCAGTCGAATGTACTGTCCGAGTTTGAGTACGCCAAATGCGATCTGTAGAACACCGGCAAGCACTACTGTGGTGAAAACCAGTGAGGGATTGCCTTCCAATGCTGCATACACGCCGGCGAAAACCACGACCATGGGCCCCGTTGGGCCACTAATCTGTGAGTCAGTGCCGCCAAACAGTGAAGCAAAGAAGCCGACTATAATGGCGCCATATAGACCTGCAATGGGTCCGGCGCCGGAAGCTTCACCGAAAGCCAGTGCCAGAGGCAAAGCGACGATACCGGCAGTTAAACCGCCGTATATGTCGCCTTTTAGATTATCAGTTCGAAATCCAAACATGTTTAACTCCTTGATTTTTTAAGCGGACTTCAGGTCTGGCTCAGCAGCGTCCATGAATTCGGCGTAGCGCTCTTCAGCGGGGACAAATTGACCGGTTTCATCATCAAAAGCAGAAATTGTTCCATGCTCGATGCTATATACCCAGCCATGCAGATCAACATCTGCAGTGGCCAGCTTGGCCAGCACAGTTGGATGAGTGCGCAAATGTTGTAGTTGTAGAATGACGTTTTCTTCAGTCACATGGTCCAGCGCGTCAGCGGTGTTATCACCAGTACGTGCGCGAACAGATTCAACAGCGCCGCGTGTATGCTCCAGCCAATCTTGTACATGGGGTAAATCGCTGAGTGCTGCAGGGTTCATTGCGCCTTTCATTGCGCCACAATCACTGTGACCACAAACGACAATGTGCTTAACGCCAAGAGCAGCAACGGCAAACTCAATTGAGGCTGTTATTCCATCACTATTGCGCATATGGGGAGGCACGATGTTACCCGCATTGCGGATAATGAACAAATCGCCTGGCTCTGTTTGGGTGACCAGATTTGGATCAATGCGTGAATCGGCACAAGTGATGAATAGAACTTCCGGGCTCTGGCCATTGGCTAGCTCGGAAAATAACTCCTTCTTTTCTTGATAGGAAGAATTATGGAATTGGGCAATTCCAGAGATCAATTTTTCCATTTCCAGTCCCAGTCCCCTCATAGGGTGAATTGATATTGAGCTAGATATTACGGATAGATTTATGATAAGAATATTGCTTATACTGATATTTTGTTATAGATTTTATCTATCACCGGTTTATGTGAGGGAAAAGGAGTCCATGGATACCCTTGGTAATCTGTCTCTGAAACAGATTCAATATTTCGCGGCTGTGGCTGAATACGGTAGTTTTCGCCAGGCTGCATTTCGCCTGAATATCACTCAGCCGACGCTCAGTAATCAGGTGGCGGCTATGGAAAAAGCCTTGGGAATTCAGTTGTTTGAAAGGTCCCGCAAGGGCGTTAATAGCACCCCCCAGGGCCGTGAGCTGCTGGTAAGCGCCCGTCGGGTGATCGAGGAAGCTCAAGGGCTTGCTACCCAGGCAGCTTTGCTTTCTGGAGGGGGGTTGGGCACCTACCGCCTTGGAGTAACTCCGACCCTGGGGCCCTATTTGTTGCCTCATATCCTTGGCCCTATTCACACTCGCTATACGGATCTCAAGCTTTATGTCCGGGAGGATGCGCCCAGTGATCTCGAAACTGGTCTCATCAATGGCCAGCACGACTTGATTCTCTCCACCCTGCCCATTATGTCCAAAGAACTTGTGGTTGCGCCTCTGTTCAGAGAGCCATTGAAACTCGCCATGGCGCGTGACCATAAAATGGCAAAAAAAGCGCGAATCAATCGCATGGATCTCCTTGGCGAACCGGTACTGACGGTGTCGGAGCACCACTTGTTTCATCGACAGATTGCGGAATTGTGCGAACGGGTAGGGGCGGTGCTGCGCCGGGATTATGAAGGTACCAGTCTGGATACTTTGCGGCAGATGGTGGTTATGGGAATGGGTGTTGCGTTTCTGCCTGCGCTCTATGTTAAATCAGAGATTCGCGGTGGCGAAGAGCTTCGAACGACAGATGTAGAAGGCATCAACGTGGTGAGAAAGCATGCGTTGGTCTGGCGTAATACCTCGCCGGCCAGAAACTTTTATCGGGAACTGGCGGATATGATTAAGAGCATCGTCGAGGCAACGCTGGGTGATGTGATCTTGCCAGACATGCGAGCGAGGGTGGGTAGAAAGAACGCTAGGAGGCATTCATAGTTTAATAGCTTAAGGAGTGTTCGCGCAGTGAGTTTTTTGAACTATCTTTTAGGTATGCAAGCAATCAAAGGGAACCAGAGTGCTTTGACCCGGAAACTCCTATCCCAAAATCAGACTACTCTGACTCCTTTGATTTGTTTCCCTCTTTGATCTTGATTTTCCACTTCGGAGATGCTTTTAGTATGTTCAATATGCTAAACCTACAAAATCTGGTGTACTCTATTACCTGACTAATCGAAAGGTCTTTACTCTGCGATGGAGTTTGGCATGGAAACAGTTATCAATAGCCTCCGTTTTTTCTCGCTTGAAGCTGTGGATTATTTCTCTAGGCCAGAAGTTCTCTTCCAGCTAGGGTTAACATTATTGTTGCTGTTGTTTTCCAGGCCTGTCGCTACGCGACTTCGATATTCGTTGGAGGCCCAGGCCCGAACCATTAAAGGCCGTCCGGAAATTCTTCGCTTGATCGTTATCGGTTTGAGGAGGCTTAAATGGGCAGTATTTGTTGTCTTCCTTGGTTTGTCGATCGTCGCCATTCAAGTTGTCGGTTGGCCCGCGCAGTATCAAATTATCTACAGTGTTACATTATTGGCTCTGGCCTGGCTTCTTATTTCACTGCTGTCGAATATCTTGCGTAATCGTTTTATCGCACGTGTTATCGCTTTGATTGTCTGGACTTACGTGGCGCTAACTATTCTGGGTGTAGCGGAAGAAACTGCCCAGCTGCTGGACTCCGCTGGCTTTACAATCGGCTCCACTAGAATTTCAGTGCTGTTGTTACTGAGGTCAATAACTTTCCTGGGGGCTACTTTGTGGTTCGCTGTTGCTTTCGGCAACAGTCTGGAGAAACGCATTCAGCGATCCAAGGATCTGAATGCTTCATTGAAAGTGCTGATCGGCAAGATGCTGAAGATGTCTCTGATCTTCGTTGCCTTGCTGGCTGGAGTGTCAGCGATCGGCATCGATCTGACTGCATTTACCGTATTTTCAGGCGCCATTGGTGTGGGTCTGGGTTTTGGTTTGCAGAGAGTTGTTTCGAACTTTATTTCGGGAATCATTATTCTGGCAGACAGCTCTATCAAGCCCGGCGATACAATAACTGTTGGTGAGACCTTTGGCTGGATCCGAGAACTGCGAGCTCGTTTTGTTTCGGTTGTGACCAGAGACGGTAGAGAGTTCCTGATTCCCAACGAAGATTTTATTACCCTGCAGGTTATCAACTGGTCGTTTTCCGACGACTTGGTCAGGCTTGATATTCCCTTTGGGGTATCCTATCAGTCTGATCCCCATGAGGTAACCCGCTTGGCCATTGAGGCTGCCGCAGGAGTAAATCGTGTAGTACAAAGTCCAATGCCTGTCTGCTGGATGACCACTTTTGGAGAGTCTTCACTGGATTTTCTTTTACGCTTTTGGATTCGAGACCCGCAGAGCGGACTGACCAATATCAAAGGGCAGGTTTTGCTAGCACTTTGGGATACCTTTAAAGAAAATGGTGTCCAGATTCCCTACCCTCATCGGGAAGTGTATATACACAATCCAGAAACAAAACCATAGGGACACTCATAGTTTAATAGTTTAAGGGGCTTGCTATCTGAGAATTGATGGCTAGTTTTAGGTTGGAATGAGTATTGAGTATGTTGAGCGTTAAGCTATTAAACTATGAGTGTCCCGTATATTCGTTTATTATTGGTCCAGAATTTTCAACCTACCATGGAGACGTATTTTTATGTCAGGTAAAAACGGGAAAATGACCCTCACAACCAAAATATTAGTTTATATGATTGCCGGTTTGATTACTGGTATGGCTATAAACAGCTTTGCTGCAGGGCTTGGATTTGTTCAAACATACCTGGTTGATGGCGCCTTTCATGTTTTGGGTACAATGTTCATTAAATCACTGACAATGCTGGTTGTTCCTCTTGTCTTCTGCTCGTTGATCGGCGGAATTGTTGCAATGAATGACATCAGAACACTTGGCAGAACAGGTGGTAAAGCATTTGGAATATTTATGGGAACAACAGGGGTTGCTATCACCTTTGGTTTGTTCTTAGCAATTTCACTGGGTATTGGTGAAGGGTTTGATCTTTCCGTATCTGGTGGTTCTGCTTTTGCTGCGCAAGAAGCTCCTCCCTTTACTGATGTTGTTATCAACTTTATGCCTAACAATATTCTTGGTGCAATGGCGCAAGGTGAAATGTTACAGATAATAATGGCCTGTATGTTTATTGGTATTGCTATTGTTAAAAGTGGCGAAAAAGGTGAGGGTGTTGCTAAAGGGATTGCAAGCTTTAACCATGTCATGATGGACCTAGTTCATATTGTAATGTCGCTGGCTCCTTATGGTGTTTTCTGCTTGATCGCTAAAACTTTTGCTGAGCAAGGCGTAGGAATGATTATTCCAATGATAGGTTACTTCCTAACGGTTGTAGCGGCCTTGATATTTCACTTTATAGGTACTTTTAGCGGTATATTCTTCATGGCAGGTTTAAACCCGTTGATATTCATGAAGAAAATGCGTAGCACCTTGCTATTTGCTTTCAGTACTGCAAGTTCAAACGCTGCAATTCCTGTGAATATGGAAGCGGCAGAAACAAGGCTTGGTGTTGATAATAGTGTGGCATCTTTTGTTATTCCATTTGGTGCCACAATTAACATGAACGGTACTGCAATTATGCAAGGTGTAGCAACAGTATTCATTGCTAATGCCTATGCCATTGACCTTACATTTGTTGACTACCTAACTGTTATTAGTATGTCTATCTTGGCATCTATTGGTACTGCTGGAGTTCCTGGTGTAGGGCTAATAATGCTTGCAATGGTATTTACTCAAGTTGGTCTACCTGTTGAGGGTATTGCACTTATCATTGGCGTAGACAGACTTCTTGACATGCTTCGTACTGCGGTTAACGTTACTGGTGATGCAGCAACAACCTGTGTAGTTGCTAAATCAGAAGGTAAACTTGATCTTGAAATGTACAATGACCCTGACGCAGGATCACTCGGTTCAAAAATTGATCTTAAGAAAGATGATGTTATAACCGCACATGTAGATTAGAACAATAGGGGCACTAATAGTTTAATATCAAAGGGGTCAGAGTACTTTGATCTGTGAATTGGTCAAAGTAAGTCCGACGCCCGGAAAGTTGATTAAAAAGGTGCCAGATACACCAGGATGGGTTGCAGTTAATGATAGGCTGAGAAAGCCAGCTGAAAGCTGATTACTGCTGCTCTAAGTTGGCTGCCTTATCAAGCACGGTTTGCGTCTGTTGCTGTCGGTAGTCCTGCAGTCGTTGCTGAAGTTCATTGTCCTCAATACCGATAATTTGCGCCGCCAGTAAGCCGGCATTGGTGGCGTTGTCGATGGCAACTGTCGCAACGGGAATGCCTTTAGGCATCTGTACAATGGAAAGCAGAGAATCTTGTCCTTGCAGTGCCGTTATGGCAACGGGAACACCTATCACTGGCAGTACGGTCATTGCCGCCACCATACCGGGCAGGTGGGCTGCGCCGCCAGCACCGGCGATAATGGCTTTCAATCCTCGTTGCTGGGCGCTTCGCGCATATTCCATCATGCGGTCCGGGGTTCTGTGGGCGGAAACAATGGTGAGTTCGTAGTTAACGCCAAACTGTTCCAGTATATCCGCTGCTGCTTGCATGACCCGTAAATCCGAGTCGCTTCCCATGATGATTCCTACCACGGGCTGATTGGAATTAGCCAATTTTCTGAGCTCCTCTTATCAGTATCTTTTCGCGCATAATGATTGCCTTATCAAAGGCCGCGTCCACCGAGTCTGCGGTAACTGTGACGTGTCCCATTTTGCGCCCGGCAAAGCACTGTGCTTTCCCGTAAAGGTGGACAGTGACATCTTCATCTGCGCTCATCTCGTCTGCCTGTTCAACCACGGTCTCGCCTCCATAGCCCGGCTCACCGAGTAAATTAAACATCGCTGCCGGTCTGAGTTGCTCTGTATCGCCCAGGGCCTGCCCACAGAGAATTCGAAATTGCTGTTCAAACTGCGAAGTGCGGGAGGCTTCAATCGTGTAATGGCCGCTGTTATGGGTTCGAGGCGCAATCTCATTTATTAGCAATTCGTCCTGCTCGGTAAGAAACATTTCGATACCGAAAATTCCACACCCCTGCATAGCAGTAATAGTGGAGATGGCCAGTTCTTGAGCTTGTTTGCTCGTGGCTTGGTCCAGCCTGGCAGGCCCCACCAGGTAATCCAGCACGTTACCGTCTTCGTGGAAAATCATTTCCACCGGCTCATAGGCACGAATATCACCTTTTCCGTCTGAAGCCACCATGACTGCGACTTCCATTTTGCGCTTGATGAATTTCTCCAGATAGCCAGGCGCACGTAAGCGGGATTCATAATCTGCTTCCGAGTTGTGTACTGCCACACCACGACCGTCATAACCGCCTCGGGCGACTTTCTGAACTACGGGGAAGCCAAATGTCTCAGCGCTAATTGGCTGCTCACCATCATAAGGTGAAAATGCAGCAGTAGGCAGCCCCAATTCCTCGAACCACTGCTTTTGTTTGAGTTTGTCGGTTACCCTTGCAAGCATCGCCGGATCTGGTACCACAGGAACGCCTTGCTGTACTACGCTGCTTAAGGTGTCTACCGAGACATCTTCAAGATCAATCGTGATGCCATCTGCAAGCTCGGCTAATGCACTGAAACCTTCACCATTTTCAGGTGTCCCCTGCACATGAATGCCACCGAACTGGACAGCGGGGCACTGTGGATTGGGGTCCAGGACGTAGACCTGATGGCCGCTTCCTGTCTCGGTGTTAACCTGATTAACGGCTTGCACCAGCATTGCAGCCAGCTGTCCTCCGCCAATAATTCCTATGCTTGCCATGTGCCCTCTATCGAACAAAAAAACCACGTATTGTACACGACCTTTAAGAGGACAACAGTAAAATCAAAGGGGTAAATCAAAGGGGTCAGAGTGGTTTGATTCTTGGGATCACAGCGGCACTAATAGTCTAAGAAGTTGGTTATTAGTGCCTGGTGGTTAACTTCAGACCGGTTGAGTAGATAAGCCGTTAAACTGCTGTTAGTGCTCATCTACCTTATGCTGCCTATTGCTCAGCCATTTGGATGTGGGAAATGGCCTGCTCCATATGGTTTTTCGACACCTTCGAGTGTCCCATACCGGCATGGTCGATTGCTTGCTGTAAGTGAACCAGCGCTTCGCTCATATGTTTATGGGCCCCAGCGTGTTTTTTCTCGGACATCTGAGCATGTTGCAGGGTCACTTGTGCGTGTTTTAGTACCTGCTCTGCATGTCCTTCATGGGCATGGGCCTGCGCCATTCCTGCATGTAGCATTGCATCGACTGAATGGTTCACCTCATTGGCAGAAACTGAAAAATTGAACATCAGTAGAGTTCCAGAAACAGCAAGCATAATCTTTTTCATTTTAAAACTCCTCAGTGCAGGGATTCATGATCAGTATCAGCCTCGGGGCAGTTTCTGGCAAGTAAAATCGTCTACTTTGTAGAGTCCCCATATGCCCCCTCAGTTAAAAAGAGCTACACTTGTTTCATGCAAACAGTCATTGAAAAAAACTTCGCAGAATATGAGATAAAAAAATCCAAGTTTATTGCCCACCTTGCCCCCTATGCTCATTTTCAGTCGATGAATCAAGCTTTACGGGAAGAACACTCCAAAGCTAATCATGTGGTATGGGCGTATCGTACTCGCAATGAATACGGTCAGGTGGTTGAAAACAGCAGTGATGATGGGGAGCCCAAAGGAACCTCTGGTCCTCCGGTTCTCAATGTCATGCGCGGGGGAGATTTAATCGAGTGTGCGATTCTGATAGTGCGCTATTTTGGCGGTACTAAGTTGGGTACGGGTGGCTTGGTTAGAGCCTATGGGGCAGCTGCCAATGAAGCTATTGCGCAAGCGTTGTTGGTTCCTTTTGAAAGCAAAACCAAGCTTGTATTTAAAACAGAGTATTCCTTAGTGCAGCGGGTAGAGCACTATTTTGCAAAACAAGGTTTGGAATCTGGTGAGCGTCAATTTGAAGCAGATGGAGTGCGCTGGGAAGTGATGATGACCCAGAAAGAGGAGGGTGCTTTTAAAGAGTTTGCCTCTTTATATGAAAGAGAGGGGCTGAGCTTTGATTGTTGTCTGTAGTAGAAAGGATTGCCAAATCAAAGTACTCTGACCCTTTTGATTCATTGATTCTGATTGTTTGATTGTTGATTGCTACGTTAAAGACGAGGCAACGCCATGAAAGCCACTGTGAGCCGAATCCCGTATTTCATACTCTGCCTTTTTGCTTTCGTTACCGTTGGCGCCGTGTGTGCTCAATCGGGTTACCAGGTGCCTCGAACTCTCGACGGACATCCCGACCTGCAGGGGGTGTGGGGCAATAACAGTACCACGCCTGTGGAGCGACTAGACATATTCGAAGGCCGGGAGTTTCTCACCGCGGAAGAAATGCAGTTTTTGGTGCAGACAGCCGGCCAAATTCAAGCAGAGGGGGAAGACGCTCTATTCGGTGACAGAGTGTTTGCATCGGCCGTGTCGGGAGAAATTCAAACCTCCAATGATCCCGCCACCGGTAATTACGGCCAATTCTGGCTGGCAGAGAGGAGCGTGCACAACCGTACTTCACAGATTATCGATCCACTCAATGGCAAATATCCACCGCTTAGCGAGGCGGGCATCGCTAGAAAGGCAAAGATGGACTTATTGAGAAATCAGAACCCTGCCAATGGAGAGCGGTTTGAAACGCTTGATTCCTACGCGACACTGAGCATGGATGACCGTTGCATTAGCGACGGTGTGCCCTATCTGACTTCCGGCTACAACAGCTACTGGCAAATCGTACAATCCAGAAATTATGTGGTGATTGTGCAAGAGATGTTTCATACTGCCCGAGTCATTCCTCTCTTCGACTTCCCCCCTTTGTCCGAGTCAATCGAACTTTGGCATGGAGATTCCCGCGGTCACTGGGGCGGGGATACTTTAGTAGTGGAAACGCGCAATTTTTCGGATAAGAGTGATTATAGCCACAACCGTGCTGAGCTCAATGTTGAACGCTTTACTCGTCTCGATGACAAACGGTTGCGTTATCAGTTAACGTCGAATGACCCTGGTACTTACACTGCCCCCTATACTCGGGAAATTATCTTCGATTATACCGATGGAGAAATTTACGAGTTTGCCTGTCACGAGGGTAATTATGCACTGCCGAATATGTTACGCGGTGCACGGGAAAAGGAACGGCGGGAACGGGAACGCCAAGCTTCCAGTGAAGGGAAGTAAGTTAAACGCTGCCCTGATCACCCTGCCAAGAAGACTGAGAAAGTCATGCGCTAATCAATAGAGGCAGCGTTTTACGTCCACGTGCGCACTGTCTATGAAAGGAGAGGAAAATATGGGTGAGACATTAAAGGGGCGAACGGCTTTAATTACCGGATCCACCAGTGGTATTGGTGCCGCTTATGCCAGGGCGTTGGCCGCCGAAGGCGCGGCTATCATGATAAATGGGTTCGGTAATCCGGCAGACATCGAAGCTCTGCGTGCCGCCATCGCTGACGAATACGCCGTACCAGTGTTTTATAATGGCGCAGACATGATAAATCACGATGAAATCCGGAATATGGTTGCAGATGCGACAGAGCGTCTTGGCAAGGTGGATATCCTGATCAATAACGCCGGATTACAACACCGCTGCCTGGTGGACGAATTCCCGATGGATAAATGGAATGCCTTGTTTGCTGTTAACGTCACCGCACCTTTTGTTGCCACCCAGGCTGTTTTGCCACAAATGCGCGTGCGTGACTGGGGCCGTATCATCAACACCGCGTCAGTCAATGCATTCATCTCGTCACCCGGTACGTCGGCATATACTGCAACGAAACACGCGGTCATGGGATTCACAAAATCAGTCGCGTTGGAAACCATTGAGACAGGGATCACCTGCAACGCAATCTGCCCTGGTACAGTCCGTACAAATATGAGCGAACACCGAATCGAGGCTTTCGCGGCTGAACGCGGAGCGACAAAAGAAGAAGTTTTGGACACCTATATCGACCAAAAATTACCGCATCACCAACCCATGCGACGGTTCATCACGGCTGAGGAAATCGCTGCGGCGGCAGTGTATCTCTGTAGTGATGCGGGAGCGGCCATGCGCGGTGCGGCGTTCACTATCGATGGCGGCTGGCTTACCCGGTAGGTTACTTATCGTAGGAACCAGTGTTACTGTTGGCGGGGAGTAGATGATATGTTGAATGAACAATTTTACCGTCCACTTGGAAGGAGTGGGCTAAAGGTCTCTCCCTTATGCCTGGGGGGTGATAATTTCGTGAATCCGACCCCGGAAAAAGAATCCATAGAGATCCTCAATTGTGCCGTCACCAACGGCATTAATCTAATTGATACTGCCAATAGTTATGCTGATGGTCGAAGTGAAGAAATAATAGGTAAGTTTATGAAGGAGAGCGGCTGTCGCGATGACGTCATTCTCACTACTAAATTTTATTATGCTACCGGCAACAAAGGCATCAATGATAAAGGCATCTCTAGAAAGCACATTATCAAAGCCTGTGAAGATTCACTAAAGCGCCTTAAAACGGACTATATTGATATATATCAAACACACCGCCTCTGCATGGACACGTCACTCGAGGAGACGTTGGGAGCTTTAACCGACTTGCAGCGTCAGGGGAAAATTCGCTATGCCGGATCAACAACGTCACCTTCCTGGAAGATCACCGAAGCTTCAATGCTGGCAGATTATAAAGGTTTGATTCGCGTTGTGTCGGAACAACTGCCTTATAACCTTCTTGATCGTAGAGTAGAGAACGAAATCCTGCCTGCCGCTAATGCGGCTGGTCTGGCCGTTATAGCTTGGGCAGCTTTGGCTATGGGATTATTGACTGGTCGATACGACTCTGCCAATCCGGATTCTTTCGATACGCCCCGTTTCAATCGTGGCGGAATTTATGCTGAACGAATTACCCATAAAGCAGCCGATGTTGGGCAGGATTTTGTCGCTATTGCCCGCAGTTATGGGCTGGAACCAGCTCACTTGGCTCTGCTATGGGTTAAAGATCAGCCATATGTCACGGCCTCACTTTGCGGTCCACGGACTTTGGCTCAACTGCAAGATGTTCTACCTGTTATGGAGATGTCCCTGACAGATGAGATACGGCAGTCTTGTGATGAACTGGTGCCACCGGGTAGTGCCATTGCCAACTTTCTTAATTCAGCGCCCTGGATGAAAGGGAAACTGATATGAAATTGGCCCGGCAACCGGGCGACAACGAAACGGCTCTTTCATAATTTCAAAAGAAATTAAGAACGTTCATTCATGTCTCTTTGTGACGCTCTTTCTGACAAAGGCTGGCGAGGGGTTCTGCGCCAGAAGTGTGTGACACATTCTGCGGTTCATCGCTCACGATTCCTGTGTTGATAAAGAACGGCAGAAACTGCCTAGCCAAGCTGGGATTTTCATGGGTTGTGTAAGGGACTAAAAAGATATTCAGTCAGCTAAAGCCTCTTTTTCATTTCTCTGAAAAACAGAAAAAGAAAGATTGTGGCGAAGGCACAAAAGGCCATGACAAAGAGTAAATAACTACCCCAACCGGATTCTGCCAGTCTTCCGGCGACAACGTTAAAAATAGCTGACGAAATGTAGCCGAACACATCGACTAGAGCGAGCGTAAAGCCAATGTGGTATCCGCCCAGGCCAGTAACATAAACATTAACTGGCAGCCAGTATGCTGGTGCGAAGGTAAACCCAAACGAAAAAATTAAAATAAAACTCAAAATTTGTGTTGAACCTGTGCTGAGTTCAAACGAACTTAAAGACCAGAGTAAACCAACAGATAAGGTGCTTAAGCCGATTAAGCCGACCACTAATAGTCTAACGTTTTTAAACTTTAACCTGTCGTAAAGAAAACCAAAAATCAACACAGAAGAGAGAGCTCCAAGCGGGAAAAATGCAGAGGCTTTAGCAGCGTCTGCAGCGCTTAACCCTGTAGCTTGGTTTAAGTAAAGTGGCGCGTAACCTACAAAATCGTACAAAACATATAACATCATCATTGCGAGTAATATGTAAACAAAACATAAATCTTTTTTCAAAATAAGGAGCCATTTAAAAATACTTTTTAAAGTTTCAGACAAACTTGTATGCTCAACTCCTTCACTCAAATCTTTAAGACCTGCTTTTGTAGGCGATGGTTCAATGAAGTACAAAAATATAAATGAGGCCACTAAGTAAAAAGACCCGGCTATTACAAATGAAGATCTCCAGCCAAAAGCGGCAACTAGAATCCCTAATAAGACTGCTGATAGGGCGGTATGAATGCGAGAACTCGTTGCCATAATCCCCCAACACTTTCCATGATGCTGCTTCGGGAACCATTGATTAATTAACAAGCCTGCAGCGGGCCAGCCAATGGTTTGCGATACGCGCATAACAAAATGGATTAGACTAAATAACAAAACGGATGAAGGTAACGAGAAGGCCATCGTTGATATTGCTACAGTAATTACACAGACAAACAGAGCAAGCCTCCCACCTATAAGATCAGCAACAATGCCTGAAAATATTTTTCCAACTATTGAGCCCACTGCTCCCCAGGCTAATATCTCTCCCAGTTGAGATGCGCTCAACATGATTTCTGGGTCTTCGGCCATGGCAGGACTTAAGGCTCCAATCGTGCTGCGACACAGCATTGAGCCACCATAGGCTAGAAACATTAATGCGAGGGTTTCCCATTGCTGATACTTTATTTTGTTATTTTCTATCATCTAGCAGCCTTTAGTTTCTAGAAATGGGTTGATTGGTCTTATAGATATAATCATTTACTGTGATCCAAGTAAATGCGAGGTTTTTGTTGGTCGAACTGATAAGGTCAAGGATAAACGCCATTTTCTAAATAGCCTTTTAAAAACCAGGGGACACTGATAACTTAGTAACTCAAGAAACCTTTTCAATCAGAAAAGTACGCTAAATTGTTAAGTTATCAGTGTCCCCTTCTTTCGTTAAGCTTGCAGGTCAGTTATATGAATATGCTTGTCATGAAGGGAATTATGCGATGGTAAATATTTTGCGTGGAGCGCGAGCTCAGGAAAATCTCCCGGCTAGCGAACGCTAGGTTAAAAACCAGTGTCTCCTGTATTTTAAAGTGGCTCTAAGCTAATTGCGCTTTCTGAAACTGCCTAGGTGTTACCCCTTCAATCTTCTTGAAAGTTTTGACAAAAGATGCATCTGATTCGTAACCCAGTTGATTCGCAATCGCATAGACTGGCAGATTGGACTCCTTCAGTAACTCCTTCGCTTTTTGCATTCGCAGCCCGGTCAAATACTGGAACATCGGTTGCCCTATTATCGATGTAAAACGCCGTGCAAAGGCAGCCCGTGACAGGGCAACTTCCTTTGCCAAAGCATCCAGCGTCCATGACTTCTGCAGATCGCCATGTATCAATCCCAGAGCTTTTGCTACGGCTTTATCCTGGAGTGCAATCAATAAGGGGCTTTGTTCCTCTCGGCCAAAATTTATCCGTATCAATTCGATCAGCACTATTTCCGTTAATTTGTTTACGGCCAACTCAGCGCCAGGGCTCTGGGCAAGATACTCAGCGCCTAATTGTTCCAGTGTCGCATTCAACCACGGGTTCTTGATCAATTCCTCGTGCCGGACGATGACCATCGACGGAAAAATATTTAATAACGGGTTAGACCTATCCGGCTGAAAATCACAGTATCCGCAAAGCAGCAGCGTGCTGATGGATTGGCCGCCTTGTTGCTCCTCCTTTCGGCTGGTCAGGCGATGGTCCACGCCCTTACCGAGGAAGACGAAATCTCCAGAACCCAGATATTCCTGCACGCCATCGGCTTCTACCCAGCATTCTCCGCGCCGTACCATATGAAAGCTTGCGGTCCCGGTATCGATAAATAGCTTTTCCCAGGGTGTTTTTTCCAGCGCATCGCAGAAATACACGCTTCCCTGCACTTTCATAGTGCTCAGAATCTGGCTCAGTAACTCCATAGTCTAACCCTAGAAGTCTTATATATTGATACGATCAATAGCAATAATGTGGATTATCTGTTGTCGAAAGTATCTTATATTCTAGGTATCTTTACAACCATGCAAACACATACAGGAGATGAAACCATGCCAAAAGTAGAAATCTATTCCAAGTTCTATTGCCCTTACTGTAAACGCGCCAAGCAATTGCTCAACGAGAAGGGCGTAAAGTTCGAGGAAATCGAAGTGAGCCGCAATCAGGACTTGTTCTCAGAAATGGTGCGCAGATCAAACCACCAAACAGTGCCACAGATTTTCATCGACGGACACCACATTGGTGGCAGTGATGACCTAAATACCGCTCAACAGAGTGGCGAGTTAGACCGGCTGTTGATGAAAAAAGTAGCCTGACATTTTTACCACAACTTTAACCAAGGAGAATCAAACAATGACCACACTTAACCCAACAGCAACAGTCGACAGCACAAGAAGTACAAACATCGGTGAAAAAGCTACGCTTTATTCGGTAGCATTGGTGCTGTTATGGATTGGCGCAATGAAATTTACCGCGTTTGAAGCCGGCGCAATCGAGGGTCTGGTTGCATCCAGTCCACTCACAAGCTGGCTCTATGCGGTGTTTTCATTACAGGGTGCATCTAATTTCATAGGCAGCATCGAAATTGTTATTGCATTGGCGCTGGTAGGCGGGCAGTTTAATCGTTCGGTAGCGATCATTGCTGCAGCTGGCGCCATCACCACTTTCGTTGTTACTTCCAGCTTCCTTTTCACTGCACCAGGATGGGAAGCAAGCTTGGGGGGGTTCCCTTTTCTCTCCGTAGTACCCGGACAGTTTTTGCTTAAAGATCTGGTCTTACTCGCAGTGTCGGTGTCATTGCTGGAGAAGGCATTGCATCGTTCGCCAGCTTAAACTGAGCAACACATTCGAGTGAAGAGAATACATTCTGAGTTCGCGCAGAGATTAACTGATGAAAAAAGAAAACATTCAATTTGAGAATAGTGCCGGTGAGAAACTCGCCGGCATTCTTGACCTGCCAACCTCAACGCCTCGTGCCTATGCACTTTTCGCCCATTGCTTTACCTGTTCGAAGAACATTCGGGCAGCAACCATCATTAGCCGCGCCCTTATCGAAGCTGGATTTGCCGTGCTTCGATTCGATTTCACCGGCCTTGGTCAAAGTGAGGGAGAATTTGCTGATAGCAATTTTTCCAGCAACGTGGAAGATCTGGTCGCTGCAGCAAACTACCTGGAAGATACCTACGAAGCACCTTCAATATTGATTGGTCATTCACTAGGTGGAACGGCTGTTTTACAGGCAGCGCACAGCATTCCTTCTGCCGTGGCAGTCGCCTCAATCGGCTCTCCAGCCAACCCGGCTCATGTGGCGCATTTGTTCTCTGACAAGCGGAAAGAGTTGGAGAAGACAGGCAGCGCCGAGGTGAATCTTGGTGGTCGTCCACTCAAGATCAAACAGCAGTTTTTGAAGGATCTGGAACAACAAACCATGCCCGAATCACTGGGCACATTACGTAAAGCAGTGCTGATTCTGCATTCACCTCTGGATGAAACCGTGGAGATTGAAAATGCGTCGGAACTATTTCTGGCTGCGAAACATCCCAAGAGTTTTGTTTCTCTGGACAATGCTAACCATCTCCTCACCCGAGAAGAAGATGCTCGCTATGCCGGCGAAGTCATTCAAACCTGGGCGGCACGATTTCTACCTGCGCCTGATGAAGAAGCAAGTGTTGAAGAAGGTGTTGTCGTGGCGCGCACGGAAGCAGGCGGATTCTTCACCAGTATTCAGGCCGGCCTTCATCATCTGGTTGCTGATGAACCAGAAACTGTGGGCGGAAGCAATCTTGGGCCGACACCCTACGGACTGCTCTCTGCGGCATTGGGTGCATGTACAACCATGACTCTACAGATGTATGCCGCGCGTAAAAAACTGGATTTACGTGAAGTCTCTGTCGAGGTGACCCATGCCAAGGTGCATGTGGATGACTGCGTTGATTGTGAAACCCAATCAGCTAAAGTGGATGAATTTCAAAAAGTTATACAGCTGGAAGGTAATCTGAGCGACGAAGAACGTCAACGCCTGCTTGAGATCGCCGACCGCTGCCCAGTCCACAAGACGCTACATTCTGAAGTCCAAGTGAAAACGCAGTTGGCAGACCCAACTCTCAGCTAGTCGGAAAAACCAGGGGGCGCTGATAACTTAGTGTATTTTTTGAAAGGATGTATTAAGTTACTAAGTAATCAGTGTTCTCTACATTCATCTTTCAGATTTTGATTAGGCTATATACTGTGGCAGCATGGATAAATCACTAATTCGTACACCACGGTCATAGGCTGCGTTTCCTACCGCGAAGGCTTCATCAGGTCGATCCGTTGTAGCTATACCAACTTTCTCAAAAGCCTCCCTGCATCGATCACGACCCGCTTGATCAAGGCTTGGAACGTATTTCTCCGGTAGATTGTAATCTGCCAGCAACCCGCCATTGCCACCTGTTAGCCATTTAAGATACTTGATATGTACCCAAGGATGCCCGCCAATGCTCAAAGACGGTGCCTGTAAATCATAGAAAGCACTGGTCACGGGTTCATAGTGCCAGTACAGATCATAGGCTTCTTTGTTTTTACCCTTGCTCAATAAGTTGAGAAACTGGCTAACCCAGGGTTGTTCTGGTGATTGCAGGGAATCAATCCCCCACTGGCCGGTCCATTGCATGGGATATTTAAGGGAAAGAGGCAACATCAATTCCAGATCAACTACTCCCAACAACAAGCGATCCCCCAGTCGTTCTGACAATGCATAGGCGGTAGCCGGACGCAGCAGTTGGGTAAACTTCACCGCTACTACCTGGTCCATATCTGCTAGTTTATCGAAGGCATCCAGCGGTAAACCTGTAGGATCAAAGCGTTTCAGGTCTTCGGTAGGGCGCGCATACAAAACCACTCCTATTTCTGAGCCTTCGATTACCGCTTTCATGTGCCTGTATATTTCAATTTGGGAAGACATGCCGCTGGGTGCAGAAGCTAGGCCATGAGAAACTCCTCCGTCCTTTGAAGATGCTAACTGTTTATGCGCTTGATCAATATCAGGGTTTCTGGTGGGGATTTTGCCAACTAAATATATTTTACTCTGTGCTTCGTCTCTCACAATATTCTGTATACGCCTTGCGTCATTTTCAGTCACCCCGTGTGCGAGTATATAAACAGCACAGAGTTTCTGCGCAATCGAATGACGTACGTCGTTGCGTATTCCCTCTTCGTCAATACTCTTAAAATCCGGCGTGAAAGACGGCATGATGAAAGCTTCTCCACCCCTTAGATTCTGAGAAGCCCATTGCTTGATCGATCCGCGGACGGGTAATGGTAGCGGGGAGTTCGCTGCTTGCACTATCTGATTGGTCGGGGCAGCATGTGATAATCCACTGGCAAACATAGACATGCCAAGGGCGGCACCCGTTTTTATAAAATCTCTTCTTCCCGGCAACGAAGTGATACTGTTATTTTTATTCTTAATCATTGACATGACCTCTCATTGAAGCAGCTGTGCTGTGATTTCAGCACTGAAGAAGAAACTAAATAACTGAGTTAATCTCGGCAAAGAAAACTCCCGGCTGTACAATTCTTTTTCAAAACACTAGGGGACATTGATAACTTAGTGTACCCTTTTTTTGAAAGGATGTACTAAGTTGCTAAGTTATCAGTGTCCCCTGCATTCTACATTCTTTCAAAAGGTTTCAAACGTTCTTCCGTAGCCGGGTGTGTGGATAAATAGTCCCAAAGTATATTAATCTGATTCTCTTGCTGTTCTTGAACATTCTTTCCAGGTTCTGTTGCGGTACAAGCCTCTAGTTCTAATTCTAGTTCGTTATCGATATCGGATTGCCTGTGTGCTGATTTCTCACAGCGATATACTTTTTCCATGCGACGCATAATCGTAGCAAAATATTGAGGATCAATACTTTGCTCTCGCAGAAAAGCCAGCGCGTAAGCATCTGCCTCACGCTCAAAGCCGCGTGAGTAAGCAGTTTCTGTAAGTACTATCGGTAACGCTAAAAATAGCTCCGCTACCGCAGATGCATCGCCAACAAGTAGGGTTAGCAGAAAAAATAATAGTGAGTCCTGAACCATCATGCGCATGCCGTGTCGGTGTACGACGTGGCCGATTTCATGGGCAAATATGGCAAGAATTTCATTCGGGTGTTGTGATAATTCGATTAGCTGATCGGTAAATACGATACTGCCATCGGGCAGCGCAAAGGCGTTGGCACCAATCTTCTCCCCTCCGCGAAAATGAATTTTCAATTTTAGGTCAAGGTGTTGCAGGGGCTCGATAGCATCTAGTAAATGATTGCGAACCTGATTTTGCCTTTCGATACTGAGTTGGCTTTCGTCGAACAGCCAATCGTCTAGGCCGGATAGGGCTTGATCACTGACCATATCTAAAGCTACCGTTGGTACAGCATGTGCAGTCCATTTCGATAATGTAGGAATACCAAATTTAACAATTGCCCAACTCATCACAACGAGTATTACGAAAAGAGGTAATACATAGCGTATACCCGATTCCATCAGATGGACACGATCTAGCCAGTGGCTCTCTCCGCATTCGCGCCGTAGAACATCCACAGCATCATTGTCGGTGGTTTCAAATTTTCCACCATCCGGAAAGGTTAGATAGCGTGCCGTATTACCCAAACGAGGAGATATATCGAGTTCATTATAATGGCAGCTGATAAATGGCTGGTGATCAGTGTCGTCGCGAACCACTATCGTATGATCGGCGCCCGTGAGCAATTGGGCCGACGCCCGATGGGAGCTTCTTGGTTGATACCAATATCCATTAATTAACGACACCACATCCCCTTCTAAGCCAATGAGCGTACTCGCATTGCGTAAAGATGAAGTGTGGGTTTACAGACCGATATCAAAGTCAAAGACTTCGCCCACCTCTTCACCCAGTGCATTGATCTGTTCTTCTTCAGCTGCCACAAAAGTATTCAAGTCACCATCGGCAATAAATTGAATATGTTCAGCTTTATAACGTGCCGTCCGAACCGCTGCCCAGGGATAAAACAAGCCCAGCGTGAAGACAAGACCAAGGGTATTGGTAATCAGTAGCCAGGAAAAACCTTTCAATTCTAGAATGGCTGAAAAACCTTGTGCACCAATATTGGTATTGTTAAAGCGTAGGTTAGTAGTGCTGATGACAAAGTAAGCGAAGATTACAAAGTAAGCCAGTATTATTAAAAGGGGTGCAACCGGTCCTGTCACCATAGCCAAGCCTAAAGCAACCAA
>Ga0315334_10000179_pt1 | contig 41476 bp, 33 predicted proteins | sample M150034915metaG_FD_205555 | JGI IMG/M metagenome (GOLD analysis project Ga0315334, IMG submission 205555) | Ammonia-oxidizing marine archaeal communities from Monterey Bay, California, United States - M1 500m 34915 | ecosystem: Environmental > Aquatic > Marine > Intertidal zone | place: USA... | reverse complement strand
AGAAGATATAAATGTAACTGGTAATATAAATTGTAAAGGGAATACTGAAATTGATGGTAATTTAACTGTTCATGGAACTACCACTACTATTAATACTGAAGTTGTTACTATTGAAGATCCAATTATTGCTTTATCTTCAAATAATACTACAAATTTAGTAGATATGGGATTTTATGGTAAATATGTTGAAAGTGAAGTTACTAAATATTCTGGTTTAGTAAAAGATGTTTCGGAAAATGAATTTAAATTATTTACTACAGAAGAAGAACCCACTACTACTATTAATGTTGCTGCTTCTAGTTATTTGGATGCTAAATTAAGTTTAGGTGACTTAGATGCAAGTGGTTCAGTTAAAATTGAAAATATTGCACAAATAAATACATTGAATGTTACTGGTACTTTAGATATACAAGGAATTGCTTCTTTTCAAGATAATTTAGTCGTTGATACTAATACTTTATTTGTTGATACTTCAACTGATCGCGTTGGTATTAATAATGCTACTCCTGAAACTACATTACATTTATCTGGAACTGATGGTTTAGTTATTCCAGTTGGTGATACTTCCCAAAGAATTGATGTTACTGGTGCTATTCGTTATAATGATGAAATTTCTACATTTGAAGGGTTTAAAGGTACTTGGGGATCTTTGGGAGGTGTTATAGATGTTGATCAAGATACTTATGTTTTAGCTGAAACATCTGCTGGAACTGATAATGATGAATTGACATTTGTAACTTCTGGAACTGAAAGAATGATTATTAAATCTGATGGCAAAGTTGGTATTGGAAATAACGATCCATCTTACCCATTACATATAGATCAAATAAATTTAAGTAATTGGTCCACAAAAATAAGTAATTCTGATACAGAAATATTATTTGCTCATAGTGATGGTTCTGCTATGAATATTAATTCGGGCGTAAGTAGTAATAATAGTAATTATATTTTAAATGTTAAAAATAATACTAATTCAAGTATTTTTAATATTTATAATAATGAAAATATTGGTATAAATAATATTAATCCTACGGAAAAATTAGATATAGCTACGACAGAATTCAGTGAAGGTGCAAATATTGGTTATGCTTTTATTGGTAATTGTTCTAATGAAACTAATACTACTGTATTTACACATGTTGATTTAAAAGCAAATGATAATGAATATGCAATTAAACAAGATAATAATGGAAAAACTTCAGTAAATTCCAAAGTTAATAATGATTTAAATTTAAATATTGATAATTCTACACAAGTAATTATTAAATCTGATGGAAAAATTGGTATTCATACTACTAATCCAACACAAAATATTGAATTACAAGATAATACTTTAATTAATTCTAATTCTGATATTTCTTTAACTGTTACAAATACTGATTCTAATGTTTTTATCGCCAATTTTGATGGAAATGGTATTATAGTTAATAGTGGTACTACTGAAAATTATGCATTACAATTAACTGAAAATTCAAATGATTTATTTCGTGTTTATAATTCTGGCAATGTTGTAATTGGTGTTACTAATACTGATAGTAAAATGAGTATTGAAGATAATTTAAAAATTAATCATAATGATAGTTATATAAAATTAAATACTACGGATAATTTAAATACTATTAATTCTAATGTTCCAATTTCTTTGGGTGTTAGTGAAAATAATATTTTATATATTAATGATAGTAAAGTTAGTATTGATTCAGATAATATTAATTATCAAAAATTTAATGTTAATGGTTCACAATATATATCTGATGCTTTATTAATTAATACTACTTCTAGTTCTTATCAATTAGATGTTAGTGGTAATTCTAAATTAAATGGTGATGTTGTTATTAGTGGTTTATTAACTTTTGAAGGTGTTGCTGTCGATGGTTTAGAATTTCAAGATAGTTTAATTAAATTAGGTAATAATAATACTGATAATTCGGAAGATATTGGTTTTTATGGACAATATGTTGATTCATTAACAACAAAATATAGTGGTTTTATTAAAGATAGCACAGATGATAAATACAAATTATTTAAAGGTTTAGAAACAGAACCAATTACCACTGTTGATTTAACAGAAGAGACATTTTCTTATGCGGATTTAGTTATAGATAATTTAGAAACAAATGGTAATATAGGTGTTAATATTGCCGATCCACAATATTCTGTTCATATTAATACTAATGATGCTATCATTATTCCAGTTGGAGATTCTTCTCAAAGAGTTGATGTTACCGGTGCTATTCGTTATAATAGTGAAATAGAAACTTTCGAAGGTTTTAAAGGTACTTGGGGATCATTAGGAGGTGTTATAGATGTTGATCAAGATACTTATGTTTCAGCTGAAACATCGGCAGGAACTGATAATGACGAATTAAAATTTGTAACTTCTGGAACCGAAAGAATGATCATTGATTCAACTGGTAATGTTGGTATCGGTATTACAAATCCAATATATGCTTTAGATGTTGAAGGAATTATACAATCTAATGATGAAATTTTAGCTCCTGAATTTACAACTGCTTGTGATATAAGAGTTAAAGAAAATATAAAACGGATGAATGTAAAAAATATATTAGATAAAGTTAATCGATTAAATTTATATGAATATAATTATATTAATGATTACAATAAAAGTAATGAAAAAATATATGGTTTAATAGCACAAAATGTTAAAGAAATATTACCTGAAGCAATAAAATATAAAAAAATGAAAGTTGGTAATGAATATATTAATGATTTTCAAACAATTAGTCAAAATACAATTATAAGTTCATTAATTGGCTGTATACATCAATTAACAGATAATCAAAATAAATTAGGAAATGAATTAATTCAATTAAAAACTGATTATTATGAATTAAAAAATTCATTATTATTAAAAAAAGAATTACAGGATTTAAAAAAATAAAATTTATTTTTAATAAAGATAAATATGACTACAAATTTATTACATGAATATAAAAAAAAAATATATGGCGATATTTATAATTTATTTCAAAAAGAATTACGAAAAATATCTATTGAATTTAAATTAGATTATCAAGAATTAGAAGATTTATATTTAAGTGAATTCAAAAGTTTTTTAAGTCAATAAAAAAAAATATAAAAAATTTATATTTTTTTTTGTAAAAATTTCTTTATTTAAAATTTTCTTTTATTTTTTCAATTAATTCAAATTTTGATTGTTCATAATCTCTAAAATAATCTTTTAAATCTTTAATATCAATCCATTTAATATTACCAATTTCTGTTGCTTGAAAAGTAGATTTGAAATTTTTAAATTTATTAATTACTATATTTAAATCGTCACTTAAATATTCTGATAAATAAAAAATTGTTTTATAATATTTATTATTACTACCTAAATGTAATTCTTCTAAAATTTTTTTTTTATGAATTTTGATTAATTTTTTTTCAATATTAGTTTCTTCACAAAATTCTCTTAAACTTGCTTCAATATCAGTTTCAATATTATTTAATAATATTTCTTTTTTCCCTTTTGGGAAATACCATTCTTCCATTATATAATTTTTTTTTGAATTTTCAATTAAATATTTTAATGATACCATTATTGCATTATCATTTAAATAACCATTTTTTAAAATATTAAATTTTATAATTCCTTTATAAAATTCATTTTTATTTTTAAGATTATTTTCTATTAACCATAAATCATTCCATAAAGTTTTAAAATCATTTTCTAATATTTTTTTTTTTTCTACTATACTCATTTTTGTAAACATTTTTTGTAAATATTTCAGATCTAAAATATTATACATTCCTCGTAAAAATTCAATATATGTATAAGTATTTCTTCTTTTTACCATTAAAAATTTAATATCTTCATCTATTTTTTTATAACAACATAAACCATAACTTAATAATGGTTGGTCACAATTTCTATAATAATGACCTTCTTTATAACAATTATTACAAATCATATTGGAAATCATAAATAATATATAATAGAAAGTTATAATAAATTTTAAATATTTATATTATATATATAATTTAAAATGAATATTGATGATTTAAATGAAGATGAATTAATAGAATTATTAAATGAAAATAATATAGAATTTTTAAATAGTAAAGAAAGAATTATTAATCATATTAATAATTTAAATATTAAATATATTCCATATCCAAAAAAAGATGATCCTAATTTTTTTGAAAAAATTTATAAAAAAAAAGAATTTTATGAAAATCAATATCCGAAAATAGATGATGAAAAAATTAATGATATTCAAGAAGAATTATGTCCCTCTAAGAATAAAAATTATAAATTATTACCTCATCAAATTATTATTAGAAATTATTTAAATTATAATACTCCATATAATAGTGTTTTATTATATCATGGAATGGGTAGTGGTAAAACTGCATCTGCTATTACAATTGCTGAAAATTATAAAATGAATATTTCAGATTTTAACAGAAATAAAACCTTTGTTTTAGTTAGTGGTGATACTATTGAACAAAATTTTCGTAAAGAAATTCATGATGTTGAAAAAGGTTATAATCAAGCAACTTTTACTGATTATATTAATTATTTCCCTAATGATCGTCCAGATGTAAAACAACGAAAAGTAGATTCATTAATTGATAAAAATTATGAAATAGAACATTATCAAAAATTAACAAATATTATTTCAAAAAAAAATGAAGAATTATCTAAACCTGATTTTAAAAAATGGATTAAACAAACATATTCTAATCGTGTTTTTATTATTGATGAAGTTCATAATTTAAAATTAATTGATAAAAATGAAAATAAAATTAAAAGATATGATGCTGTTAAATTAATTATTCAAAATACTTCTAATTTGAAATTAGTTTTATTATCTGGTACTCCTATGGGTCATTCTGTAAAAGAAATCATTGATTTATTAAATTTATTATTAATTAATGATAATAAAGATGTTATTGAATTAAAAACAATTTTTAAATCTAATTTAGATTTTACTGAAAATGGTGAAGAATTATTAAATAATTTGTCTAAATCTTATATTTCTTTTGTTACTAAAGAAAATCCTTATACTTTTCCTATAAAATTATATCCTAAAAATAGTATTTATATTTCTAATTTTATTAATCAAAAATTTGATGAAAAATTTAATTTACAATATAATTTAAATAAAGAATATAAAATTATTCCTTGTCTTATGAAAAAAGAACAAAAAGATAATTACTTAAATTTTTTAAATACTAAAAAAAATAAAGTTAATATTCAAGATTTAATTCAATTACAAATGATTAATTATGATTATGATGCTGATGTTATTAAAAAAGGAAAAGATAAAATTATTTATGATATTCCTTTTGATAAATTTAAAGAAGATAAATTAGAAAATTTATCTACTAAATTATATCAATTATTACATAATATTAAAAAATCCGAAGGTACAATTTTTATTTATACAAATTTTATTGATAAAGGTGTCTTAATGATTGCTAGTATGTTATTAAAAAATGGTATAAGTTTAAATAATTCGAGAAAAGATTCTTCTTCTAATGAATTATTATTAAGTAAAAATTCTGGTTTTAAAAGCAAAAGAATAAAACCAAATAAAAAAACACAAATTTGTTATAATTGTAATAAAACTTTTCATACTGAAACGGATCATAAATTTAGTCCTATGATGTTTGATTATATAATAGGTCAAACAACCGAAGAAGTTGAAAAAAGAATTATTAAATCTTTTAATCATAATGATAATCATAAAGGTCAAAAATTAAAAATTATTCTTGGTTCTAGTGTTTTAAAAGAAGGTGTTTCTTTCTTACGAGTTAGACAATTACATATTTTAGAACCTTGGCATAATAAATCTAGATTAGAACAAGTTATTGCGCGTGGTATTAGACATTGTTCTCATAAAAGTTTAAATAAAAATGATAGAAAAGTTAAAATTTTTTTATATTGTGCTACTTTATCAAATAAATATAATTATGATAATGTTGAGAAAAATCTAGTTATTAATAGATTAAATGAAATTTTTCGTATCGATTCTTCTGATAAAATTAAAGTTGATATTAATTTAGCTAGAAGTTTTAATAATTCTGAACCTTTATTATCATATGATATGATTATGTATAAAAGATCAGAATTATCTAATTTTTATATTGGAAAAGTTGAAAAAATTTTAAAACAAAATGCTTTTGATGGTTCTTTAAATAGAAATTTAAATCTTGTTAATGAAGATTATAAATTAAATGGTTTTGACCAAAATTATAACTTTGATATTGATGAAGATTTAGATACTTCTACTTATAATAATTTATTTTTAACTCCATATATTAAATATGTTATATCAATTATCATTAAATATTTTAAAAATAATAAAATTTTAAAAATTGACGATTTAATCAATAATACTAAATTAAATAATAATATTTATCATTCAAATAATAAATATATTATTAAAAAAGCCTTAAATTTAATTATTCCTATTGATAATAATATGAAAAATTTCCCTTATATTATTGAACACCTTGATATTAATGGTAAATTAAAATATGGTTATGTTATTAAAAGAAAATTAAATAATTCTTTTATATATATTTTTAAAAATTTTGATGATGACAAATTTATTAGATCTAAATTTGAACAAACTCCTATTTATGAGAATTATTATGATATTACACATGATAATTCAGCTTCTTTAAATAATTTCTTAATTTCTTTGAAAAAAAAAGATTTCTCTTTATTAAATAAAAAATTAGATAATATTGAATATTCTGATATTTTAAATAATGTCAATAAATCTAAACCTAAATCTAATAATATTGGTACTCTCGCGAATAGAATTATTAAAAAGAATTTTAAACAAAGAAATAATTATAATAAATTAGTTGTTATTAAACTTAAAGGTAATAAATTTAAAAATGAAATTTGGATTCGTAATACTGAAGAAGTTAATCAAGTTGGTAGAAGATGTAATAATGCTTTTAATAAAGATGAATTACGATTGATTTTAAAGAATATTTGGAAATCTATCAATGATGCTAATATCAATGATACATTTATAAATGATAATATTGATCAATATCAAAAATTTATTAATAATTCTTTTAAAAAAGAAAATATTTGTCCTTTTATTGAAAAATTATTTAAATATGCTAATAATAAAAAAATTAATAAAAAATTATGGTATCAAATTATTAATGGTAATTAATAATTTCTATTTCTTTGCGTCTTATTCGATCATGTTTAATTTTATAAAATATTAATATTAATAAAAATAGTGTTTGAGTTATCGTTCCAAAAAATTGAAACCATAATTCCTTTTTATAGGTAAAATAGATAAAAAAACTATAACTTAATAATAATAATAATAAATAATATAATGATATTGATTTACTTTCTTTTAATTTAATCACTCTATATAATTGAGGAATATATACAATATTAAATATCAGCGATGATGTTAATGAACAAAAATCTTCAAATAACATTAATAAATATTTTATTAATATTATTTTTTTATCAATTTTATTTAATAAAGATGACAACTTTTTTCTCCATCTTCTGCATTTGAATTACATTGTATTTCTAATTTACTTTCTTTTTTTGGTTTAAATTTATTATCGGATTCTTCATTTATTGTTTCTAAATTTTCATATCCTTTTAATTCACTTAATTCTTTCTTTTTTTGTTCAAAATCTTCTTTTACTTTATATCCTAATGCACAACATCCACTAATTAATATTAATCCAAAGGCAACATATGCCATATTTTTATAATTTTGTTTCATTCTTTATATTTTTATATAATATTTTTTATTTATATTATTTTATTTAATGCAATGATATTTCTCTTCGACACAATGGACATTTTTTATTATGATTACTTTGATGATTAATATGGGAATGTAAACAACTAATACAAAAATAATGATGACATTCTAATTCATAAATTGTTTTTTTTTCAAAACATATTGAACATTCTTCTATAATACAATGAAACCCATTTCCACTAATTTTCCATTTTTTTTCGATATATTCATTTTGCGTTGATAATATATTAAATATTTGTTCTTTATTTTCAACTAAATTTTTATTTACATTTTCATTATTATTATATAATATTATTTCTGCATTCATTGTTGTTTCTAATGTTTTTAAGATATTTAAACCAGAGATATTTGTATTCATTAATTCTCTTCCTAGATGTAAAATATTATTTATTCCATATTGATTAATTTCAATATTTTGGACACTACAATTAATCCTTCTTAAATAATTATATGAATGTAATCTTAATGTAATGATTTTTTTATTTGATAAACCTGGTATTAAATCAATTTCAAGATTATAAAATGGAATATTTTCTTGACCCGCACTATAATAATAAATATTATCAAATTCTTTCTTATTATATATTACTTCATTTAAATATAAAATTTCCAATAATCCATATAATGTATCCATATTTTCCATATCTTTTATATAAATATTTAATATTGTACTTTCTAAATTTTTTTTTGAAAATAAATTTTCAATAAATGAACCATATAATGAATAATTTTTTACATTATTATAATTTAAAATTATATTTAAGATTTTATAAATTTTATTAAAATATATTTTATTATTTTCCTCTTGTGAATATTTTTTATCCTTTCTATTTTTATATTTATTTATTGTTTTTTGTAATATTTGCATTTTTTGATTTTTTAATACTAATTCTAATTTAAGTCTTTTTATTTCTTCTTCTTTTTCTTTTAATATATTTTCATTATAATTATGTGATTTTGGTGGTGGCAGCCCAGGTGCTGGCCCTAGATAAACATCAGATCTTTTTAATATCATCCTTGGTCTTATATTTTTATGAATAATATTATTATTATTATTATTATTATTATTATTATTATTCATTTTTAATATTATCAATTTATAATTTATATTAATAAATTTTAATTTTTTTTTAATAAAATTGATGAAAATCTTTTAATATAATGAATATACCCGTTGTCATTCAACAAATAATTTTAAATTATAAAGATGATTTAGAATATTATGAATTAAAAAAAATTCATATAAAAAAGTTTAAAAATACTTTATATTTAATTAATAAATTAAAAAATATAAATAATAGATATTATTGGAATAATCAAATAACTCGAAGAACTCGAAGAACTATTACCATTGGTCCTATGAATAAAGATAATCATACTATATGTTTTTGTTTTAGTATATGTTTAAATTGTAATAATTATATACATTCTAGTAGTACATTTAATTATAATATTGCTAAACTTTGTAAATGTTTTTAAACTTGTTGATAATCATTTTGATGATTTCTATATAATGGTACTTGATTTGGATTTTCTTGAACTAATTTATCACTTAATTCTTTAATATCTCTATATACTGGATTATCCATTGGATTTCTTATTGGTTTTAATTGTTCTCCATTTTCTAATCTTTTTTCTAAATCATTATAATTATTTGATATTGGATAACCTCTTTTAATTGTATATTCAACTACTTTTTCATGATATGCTGATTTTTTTTGTTTTTTTTGAGCTTTATGAGCTTTGATTGCTGATACAATTCCATAAATGCCTGCTGAAACACCTAATGCACTAAAAATAATAATACTTGCCATGAGATTTATATATATATTTTGATTTTTATATTTAATATAATTTTTTGTATTTATTATATTAAATTTTTATTTTTTTTTATTTATATTTCTTTTATTACTTGCCTTTCTATTTTTTTGTCCATATACTCGTTTCTTTTTTTTTGATTTTTTTTCCGATGATGTTTCTATTGGTACTGAATAAAGTTCATCTAATATTTCTTCGACTTGGATTTCTTCTGATTCACTATCATTATTTTTTTCTTCTAATTTTTCCTTTTTTAATTTATTCTCTTCTTCATTTTTCTTTTTTAATCTTAATTTTCTTTCTTCATAATCAACATCTCGTTTTATCATTTCATCTTCTTTCCCTTTAACTAAATTATTTAATTGTTCATTTTGATATACTGAATCAACTTCTTGGTCATTTAATGGACAATATGGAATCCATTTACCCACTGGAATACAAAAAACATTAATTGCTGGTTCAAAATGATGTAACTCTTCGGCTTTATTTTTTGTTACTAATTGATTTGGATAAACTCCTCGCACTTTAAAACCTGTTACAGTTGGTTCTTTATTTTTATTATTTTTTTTATTAAAAGCATTTTCTAATACAGATAAGTTGAATTTTTGATAAGAATAATATTGTTTTTGAATACTTTCATAACTTATATTTAATGTTTCTTTTAATTCTTCTGTTAATTCTTCTTCAGGATGTTCTTTTTGGTATTTTTTTGTTTTTTCATATAATTGTAAAAAATGTGTAATAAAATTTGAAGCTATAAAGGATTCTTTATTTTGTAATAATCTTGCGTTTTTTGGTTCAACAAATGATATTAATGCTACTTCTTGTCCCGGAATTATTGGATCTTCTTTTAAATAATCAACTTTTTGTGTTTCCATTTTTTAATATTATATATTTATATTAAAAAATTATTTTTAAATTATTTTATTTTTTTTTATTATTTTCTTGAATTTTCTAATTCCGCATATCGTTCCTTCGTATCTTGTTTATCAAATTTTAATAATAATTCCCTTTTCTCACTTTCACTTAATAATGGTTGTTCTAACATTCCTAATGCTTGACAATTATCTTTTGATATACATTTTTTATCTTTACTTTGATCGTGTTCTAACATATCAAAATTATCAAAGGAATTATTGAAATCAAATGCATTTACTGGATTATTCTTTTCAATCTCTTCTGATCTTTTCATTTTCATATAATTAATCCAAGCAAATGCTTTCTCTCCAAATAATGGTTCTTCATAATCTTTTATTAATATACATGGTACTGTTGTAACAAATTCTGGTAATGACCTTCTTTTATCAACACATATAATATTATCAAAAGTTTTTAATAATTTTTCCTTTTTTAATTCTATTATAAAATTTTTACAATGACCACAATATTTACTATAAAAAAAACTTGACTCCATAAATATAGTTTTTTTTATTTTTATATATTTAATTTATTTTTTATCAAATTATATAATTTTTCTTGATTTTCTTTTATCTCTTTTATTTCATTATATAAATATTTTATTGAACTTACATTCATTCCAATAATTTGTTCAAAATTAACTGTTCGAAAATCTTCAACTTTTTTACCATAAATAAATATATCTTCACTTTCTATTAATTCTATTGTTTCTATTATTATTACTTCATTCAATATTGCTAAGACTTTTTTCTCTATCATTATTTTTTGTGAATATACTGTTATTTCTATTTTTAATATATCATTCACTTCTAAATCGTATTCTTTATCTAATATTATTTTATTTTTATTTATTAATTTGAAAGTTTTAAATATATTTGGGATAAAATTTTTAGAATAATTTACTAAATTTTCATTCAATTTTTCTAAATCTTGTGCTATAAATCCGATTTTATCCTTAATTCCATAATTTAGTTTATCTATATAATCGAATTCATATACATTCATTTTTTCTAATGTTAACATATCTTTTTTATTATCTCGTACTTCTTTTATATTTTTCACTCGTGCATCTGATATTGCATTAAATTCTGATGCTGCTATTGCTCCACTCGCATATAATGAATATGCTTGTGTTACTGCCGCACCTAAATTTGCTCCTCCGGTAGTTAATTCAGCATAACTCCAATTACTTAGACTCACAGATCCATGCGTACCATTAATTTCTAATAAACCATTTGATGGAATAAATTCACCTCCTAGACCCAAACTACCTCTATTTGTTAAAGTCATTTCACCTGCACCATTATCATCATACCATACATGAGCAGCACTATCAGAACCAGATATATTTTTAATTGCATATCTATCTACAAAAGTAGTTCCAGTATTATGACCTTTAAATATTAAACTGGAACGACTAGTTGCTCCGTCACCAAATCTAATCTCTTCATTTTGACTACCAAGATGTAATGTTGCACCTGGATTAGTAGTACCAATACCAACATTACCACTTGATAATATTGTCATTTTCTCTGAATTACCATTTCTAAAATGTAAGGTTTTACCAGAAGCAGCATTAATAAATGTTTCTCCATCACTTTTTTGTAATAATGCATATGAAGTCGATGTATCTTTAACATTTTGATTTGCTATTTGTGCATAACTAGTATTAGCCCAAGTTCCACAAAACATTTCTCCTAATCTTGCTCCTTGATTAATTGTTGCCGTTGATGTTCTAACATCTAATAATTCTCCAGCAGAAGTATTTCCAATACCGACATTTCCAGAAGCATCAATTCTCATTCTTTCATTATCTCCACCTGTATATAACATAATTTCTCCTGTCGCAGCTCTTGCTCTTATTCCTAATCCACCACTATCACCTGTTCCAGTAGATAATAAACAACCATCTGCTATTTCCGCTCCAGATGTTGTAAATGAAGCATTAAACCTTTGCATTGATATATTACCTCCATCTCCCTGTGCCTTTATTGTTATTTGAGATGCTGTTCCATCAGTATCATTTTCAACTTCTAATTTCACTTCTGCATTTATAGCTTCATATATATGTAATTTACAACCTGGACTCATTGTTCCAATACCAACATTACCAGCTTGCGTAACTGTAAATCTTGATGTACCACTTCCAACACTTCCAGCATATATATTAAAATCACCTGTTGCAATATGAGGAGCTAAAGCTGGTGCTTGAAAATCTCCTGCAGCATTACCCCAAAATCTCATATAACTACTTCCATCACTTATTTCTAGTTTTTCACTTGGACTATTAGTACCAATACCAACATTACCAGAAGTATCTAAAGTCATTGTATTAGTTCCACTTTCATCTCTATCAATAAGAAAATTACCACCTACATATGTTATTCTTGTTTGATTATCTTGTGCTTTTATTTTTAATTGTGTATCTGTTCCTCTTGTAACAGCCATTTGAGCATTTGCACTAGGATGATATACTTCAAATAATTCAGATGGACTATCAGTGCCAATACCAATATTACCATTTATTTTTAAATTATTTACTTTTAAATCAGAATATTCTTGATCTCCTTCGACCAAACCTTGTCCATAAAATGATAAATAAGCAACATTACAAAATTGCCGACCGGTAGTCATTGGTCCATATCCTCCAACTTTTTGAATTATCAAAGCATAATATTGAAATCCAATTGATGGTGATACTGTATAAGTTTTACTTGTTGGACCAGAAGTCCATGAATTAGAATCACTTAATGTTTGTTGATTTATTGTTGTCCATGTAGAATCATCATTTGAACCAACTAATCTAAAATGTATTGGTGATCTTTTTTTATAATAACTTGATATATTTCCTAATATATATTTTGTAATTAATACTTTCTTTGGCATTTTTATTTTAATCCATTCGCCTACATAATCACTCGTTAAGTTATTAGAACCAGAATAAATACCATTAGATTCACCATATGTTGGATTCGCAGAATTCCACGCAGTATTTCCACTTACAGCATCATTAAATGCTCTATAAGCATAAGAAGTTCCATTTGTAGAACTAGCTGAAACTATATATTCACCATCTTGTTCATCTATTCCATCATTTAAAGTTTCTGTCAAAGCGGTCATATATTGAGGAGGCCACCAAGCATTATTTCCACTTGCCGATTCAGAAGCACTAAATGTTGTAGTTGTTGGTTCACTTGTTGTTTTGAATAATTTCCATATTCCATCTGTAGCATCTCTTGCCAATCCTTCATAAAAAGTCCCACTATTAATATATTTACCCCATATACCTATATCAATCAAATCAGATTCATTATTTATTAGTGTTGATAATAAACCATCACTTGATGAACCACCTCCATAAACACTACCATTTTGATATAAATCACCTGTAAAATTAATATCACCTGCAATATCCAATTCATACTCAGGAGTTTGATTCATAACACCAAATTTCCCGGTTCGAGTAAAACTAAAATTTGTATTCCAATCCCAACTACCACTTCCATCATCTGGACAAAACATCATTCTATCACCATTACTCCCAAATCTTGTATGAATAATAAACATTTCATTTACTGTATTCCCAAATATAACATTATCAAGAAATCTACCTACCCCAACAACATCTAATTCATATTCCGGATTAGTTAATCCTATACCAACATCACCTGCTACAGTTAATCCGGCTTGTAAGTTCATAGCTCCTTGGAAATCAGATGTACCATTTGCATCAATAGCACCAGCTACAGTTAATCCGGCTTGTAAGTTCATAGCTCCTTGGAAATCAGATGTACTATTTGCATCAATAGCACCAGCTATTTCTAAAGTAGAACCAACATACATCAAGTTGGCAATACGACAAGTTCCATTTACATCAAGTTTAAATGAAGGACTATCAAACCCAATACCAACATTACCATCACTTTTTATTCTCATACTTTCACTTTCCGTTGTTCCATCTAAATAAGTAAAGAATGCTAAATCTCCAACATTAGTTGCTGTATTGTTAACTATTCCACTAATCATACCTAATTTGTTTGATGCAGTTAGATCATTATCATAATTTTCAAAAAGTAGTTGTGATGAATTATTACTAGTACTTGCATTTCTATGACTTCTTATAGTTATTCTACCTAAATAACTAGTAGTATTTACTGGTTCTACTAATAATTGTCCATTTGTATTATCATTTTTTGTTATATGTAATGCAGCCGTAGGACTATCAGTTCCAATACCAACATTACCATTAACATTTAATGATGTTAAAGTTCCAATAGAAGTAATATTTGCTTGAGATGCTGTAATAATAGTTCCCGTAACATCACCAGTTAAATTTCCTGTAACATTACCAACAAGATTTCCAGTAATATCTCCTGTAAATCTACCAGTACCAGCAACATCTAATTTATAAGATGGTGTTATATCTCCAATACCAACATTTCCAGAAGACAAAATTCTCATTCGTTCCGTTGAATTAGTTTCAAATGATAAATATCCATCTTCATGGTTTGCAATTGTAAAATTAATTGCACTTGCGCTTCCATCATAACCTATTACAGCACCATCATTAAAACCAGAACCAGTTCCTGTATTTTGAAATCTCATCGTTGCATAATTACCTGATGCTGATAATAATAATTTATCATAAAATGTTGTTGGAACACTACCAATTCCTACTTTTGAATCATTTTTACTAAATGCCATCAATGTATCACTTCCTGCAAAAATTTTCATATAACTTGAGCTACCTCCAATTCCCATTGTTGTTCCATTAAAATATATATTCGCCGTTGAATTTTGTGATCCACCACTTCCATTCATCCGAATATTTCCAGAATCAATTGTTAAATATTCTGTTGCGGTAGTATAACCTATTCCCATACCATCCTCTGTTATTTGAACTATACCATCATTTGCACCATTAGTTGTTGTATTAAATTCTATTTGTGAAGACATAATTTGCATCGGTTTTAATGTTGTCCATGTCGTTGTTGCATCTCCACTTATTATATAACCTTTATCTGTTGTTACTGAATCATAATATGTCATACTAATTCCTTTTGAACCAGTTGCCATTAATTGAGTATAATCTGTAGTACTTTTAATAAATAATGTATCATTTATAGTTAAATCATGAGAATCAGCATCTGTTCCAATTCCACATTTTCCTGTTATATTTAATGAATCCAATTGTGCAATACCAGATACATCAATCGTTCCATTTACAACTAATGATCCCAATGATAAATCAGAATAATCAAATGTACTAATAGATGTATTTACTGTTGTAGTTGGCAATTCTTGTGTTTCAAAAAGTTTATAATTTGACCCACTAGCATCTCTTATTAAACCAGAATAATATGTATTTGATCCATTGATATATTTTCCATAAAAACCCAAATCAACTAAATTATCTGTATTATTACTTGCTAATTCTATTAATGGATCTTCTATTGTTATTTGAGTTGTATTTATTGTCGTTGTTGTCCCATGCACAGTTAAATTACCATCAACTTGTAAATTTCCCTCAATTCCAGTATCACCTGTTACATTTAAAGAACCCATTTGACCATTACCTGATAAATCTAAATCACCATTTAAATCAACATCATTGGTAACAATTAATGCATTTAAAGTAGCTGTCGCAGCTACATCTAAAGCACCATTTAAATCAGCATCATTGGTAACAACTAATGTATTTAAAGTAGCAGTATTTTGTACTTGTAAAGTAGATTGTAAAGTAGAAGCACCTTGAATATTTAATGTACCATCAACATCAGCATTACCTGTTACATTTACGGAAGTTAATTGTGAAGCTCCTTGTACTTCTAAAGTAGATTGTAAAGTAGAAGCACCTTGTATATTTAATGTACCATCAATATCAGCATTTGCAGTTACATTTAATGAACCTAATTGTGCATTATCTGCTACATCTAAAGCACCATTTAAATCTGTATCACCTGCTACATCTAAATCACCATTTAAATCTGTATCATTTGTTATATTTAAAGTATTTAAAGTTGCAATTCCTTGTACTTTTAAAGTACCTGTCATATCTGTATTTCCAACTACTTCTAAATCACCATTTATTGTTGCATCATTGATTTGTGAAATATTATTAGATTTAAAAACTATATCACCATCATCGCAAATTTTTAAACGCTCTGTATTATCAGTCATAAAACTTATTGCTTTTTCTTCAGTCTGATTGAAATAAATATTATTAGTTGAGCTTTGTTTTATTTTAAACCCATTCGAAATATTCTGACTCCTAGTTAAATGTAGTTTATCATCCACATCAGTATCTATATATAATTTATTTACTCCTGTAATATTATTATCTCCCATTTGTAATTTTTCTGATTGAGTACCTAAAGAAGTTAAAGAAGAATTAACAACGCCGCTTCCTAAAGTAGTAGAAGATAATACTTGTGTACCTTCAATAAAATAATCTCCTGTTAAATTAATATCACCATCTACATCTAATTTATAACTTGGATCAGTTATTCCAATACCAATTTTACCATCATTTTGTATAGTCATACAATTATTATTATTAGTATAAAAATGTAAATTACTATCTTGGAAATTATAAATAATTGCATCATTTGAATCATTATAACCAATATGTAATCCAGCTGAATCACCTGTTCCAACGAAATTATTACCTATTATTATACGACCATTTGACGATTCATTATTTCTTAATCTTATTTTCGCATCTGTACTATAAAGATCTAATAAATAAGATGGATCACTATTTCCAATACCAATATATCCTGTTGTATTAATAACCATTTTTTCAGTTCCAGAAGTTATAAATTTTAATTCGTCATTATCAGCACCAGCTGATGTTTCAGCTTCTATATATGTGTCTTGATCTACATCAATTATACCTCCTAATGATCCCCAAGCACCTTTATAACCTTCAAATGTTCCATTTGTTGTATTATAACGAATAGCACCAGTTACATTAATTCTTTCTGAAGTACTACCAACTGGTATAACTAAACCATCGGTTCCAGATAAATGTAATGTAGTTTCTGGAGTAGCATTATTAATACCAACACAATTAGTTGAAGTATCAACAAATAAAGTATTATTATTAACGACTAAATTATCTTGAAAAGAAGCAATACCCTGTATATTTAAAGTACCTCCGACATCTATATTTCCAGTTACATTTAATACATTAATTTGGGCTGTTCCTGAAATATCTGTATTTCCAACTACTTCTAAATCACCTTCAATATTTGTATTTCCAGTTACATTTAATATATTAATTTGGGCTGTTCCTGAAATATCTGTATTTCCAACTACTTCTAAATCACCTTCTATTGTTGCATCATTGACATTTAACATATTATTAGATTTAAAATTTATATCACCATCATCGCAAATTTTTAAACGCTCTGTATTATCAGTCATAAAACTTATTGCTTTTTCTTCAGTCTGATTGAAATAAATATTATTAGTTGAGCTTTGTTTTATTTTAAACCCATTCGAAATATTCTGACTCCGAGTTAAATGTAGTTTATCATCCACATCATTATCTATATATAATTTATTTACTCCTGTAATATTATTATCTCCCATAGCTAAATTAGATTGGAACGAAGCTACTCCTTGAATATTTAATGTACCATCTATATCTACATCATTAGTTACATTTAAAGCATTTAATGTTGCTGTATTTTGTACATCTAAAGTAGATTGTAAAGTAGAAGCACCTTGGATATTTAATGTACCATTAATATCAGTATTTGCAGTTACATTTAAAGAACCTAATTGAGTATTACCTGCTACATCTAAAGTTCCATCAATATCTGTATTTCCTGTTACATTTAATATATTTATTTGGACATTCCCTGAAACATCCATATCTGCATTAATATCAACATCGTCTGCTACAATTAAAGTAGATTGTAAATTTGTTCCTAATTCTACATCTAAAGTTCCATCAATATCAGTATTTCCAGTAATATTTATCGAAGCTAATTGCGAATTTCCTTGGACTTCTAATGTAGATTGTAAAGTAGAAGTACTTTGAATATTTAATGTACCATCAATATCAACATTTGTAGTTACATTTAATGAACCAATTTGAGCATTACCAGATAAATCTAAATCACCATTTAAATCAGCATCATTAGTAACAACTAAAGCATTTAAAGTAGTAGTATCAGCTACTTCTAAATTACCTTCTATTGCCGCATCATTGACATTTAAAATATTATTAGATTTAAAATTTATATCACCATCATCGCAAATTTTTAAACGCTCTGTATTATCAGTCATAAAACTTATTGCTTTTTCTTCAGTCTGATTGAAATAAATATTATTAGTTGAGCTTTGTTTTATTTTAAACCCATTCGAAATATTCTGACTCCGAGTTAAATGTAGTTTATCATCCACATCATTATCTATATATAATTTATTTACTCCTGTAATATTATTATCTCCCATAGCTAAATTAGATTGGAACGAAGCTACTCCTTGAATATTTAATGTACCATCTATATCTACATCATTAGTTACATTTAAAGCATTTAATGTTGCTGTATTTTGTACATCTAAAGTAGATTGTAAAGTAGAAGCGCCTTGAATATTTAATGTACCATCAATATCAACATCAGTTGTCACATTTAATGCGTTCGCAGTAATTATTCCGTCAACATCTAATGGAGAAATAGGTATTAATTTATTAATACCAATATTACCATTAGAATCAATAATCATTCTTTGTTCACCAGCTGTTACAAATTTCAATTCATCATTATCTGCACCAGTAGAATTTTCAGCAATTATATATGTATCTCTATCTACATCTATTAATTCACCTAATGTTCCCCATGACGAACCTTTATAACCTTCAAAAGTTCCAAGTGTAGAATTGAAACGAATAATACCAGTTATTCCTACTCTTTGAGTAGTATCACCCACTGGTATAATGATACCATCTGTAGTATCTATATGAAAAGACGATAATGGAGTTGTAATACCGCCAATACCAATATACCCGGTAGTATCTACTTTAAAATTAACATCATAATCATCTAAATCACTATCATAATTTGATATTTTAAAAACACCACTACGAGTTCCACTTTCTGCTGCTGTTCCTACAAAACTACTACCACCTGTTTTCATATGAATTCCACTACCAACATCATCAATATATACTTTTGTACCTGTACTACCATATTGAGTAAATTCAATGGCTGTATGGGCACCAATTTTATTAAAATTTATAATACCATTTGTATCATTTGTTGCGATTGTTGTACCTAATTGAATATTACCTTCTTCAATTTGTAATTTTTCAGTAGCATTAGTAACATTTAAACCAATATTATTATCGAAATTATAAATATTTTGTGTATCACTTATATTCCAATTACTAAATGCATAAGTTATACCATCTTCATCATAAAAATTTCCTTTTATATTAACATCACCTGTAATATTTATATCACCGGTAATATTCATATTACCATTTATATTACTAATACCACTTACAGATAAATTTATTAAATCTCCAATTTCTTGAATATTAGAACTTGTAATTCCTATACCTAAACTATTTTCTCCAATAACTTCAATATTATTTATTTCATATGAATTAATGACATTTATTTTTCCATCTTCTTTAATACGAGCAACTTCTCGAATAGTAGTTGAACCCAATGGTATATTTTCAAATATAAATTCTGTTGATTGATTTTCGTCAAATAAACCTGTTTTTGTTTGAACTTTAATTTTTGCTAAATCAGTTACTAAATTTTCCGGATTTAATGATGTTATATAACCTCCTCCAATATCTGTTTTAAAATTAATAGAACCAACATTAGTTTGATATTCAGTAAAATTACTAATACCTAAATGAACAATATCTAAATTACTTATATCAGTATTATAAATAGCTATATTACCACTTACATTTAATGCTTGTTTCGTATGTTCTGTTGCTATCCGTACTTTATTACCTGTAACATTTAATAAATTTGATGATGTATCTCCTGCTATATTTATATCTATAATATCTCCAAATGATTGTATATTAGAAGATGTTATTGATAATCCTAAAGTATTTTTACTTAATATAATTTCATTATCTATTTTATAATTTCCATCATAAATATTTACATCTCCATTTGTAACATCTATTTTATTTGATGATGTTTCAATTCCTATTAATAAACTTCCATTTTCTGTTATTTTTAAATTATTTAATGTTCCTAATGTTTTTAAACTACTATTAATTATATTATTTCCCAAAGTATCTTCGGATAATACTTGTATTCCATTTATTAAATAATTTGTATTTACATTTATATCTCCTATTGAATCTATTGAATATTGTGTATCTCCAACTTTACCAATACCTAAATTTTTAACACGACCTTCATTTGTAATTGTTAGATTATTTAAAGTTGTATCACCTGTTACATTTAAACTATTCAATGTTCCTAATTGTTCCAAATTAGATGTTGTTATACCTATTCCAATTTCGCTATCATCAAAGATAGTTGTTCCATTTAATTTATATTCATTCGCATTTACTATTCCACTAACATCTAATAGATATTGAGGTTCTTCTATATTTATTCCTACTCTATCAAATATTGTATCTACTACTAGATTATTATTATTAATATTAACATCTCCACTTATATTTAATGAACCAATTAATTCGGCATTTGATGTTATTTTCAAGTTTTCACTTATAATAATATTACTTGTATTTATATTAGCACTATTAATATCATTCGCTATAATATCATTTGTATTTAAATCATTTACTTCTAAATTTGCTTTATTATATGAAGTATCACTATTATCTACGGTAGTTGTTGGTTCACTTTCTAAATCTGTAAATAATTTAAAAGTATTTTCACTTGTATCATCATATAAACCTCTATATTTCGTTGTTCCATTTTCGATATACATTGAATAAAAACCACTATCTAATAAATCACTACTATTATCATTTGATAATTTAATTAAATTTTGACTCACCGTTGTTATAATAGTATTTGATGTTGTTGTTGTTCCAGTAACATTTAAATCTCCATCTATATTTAAATCTCCATTTATTTGAGCATCACTTGTAATTTTCAAACTTTGTCCAGTTACATCTCCCGTAACATTAATGCTTTCTAATATACCTAATGTTTGTAAATTAGAACTCGTAACACCTAAACCTAAACTATTTTCTGATAAAACTGTATTCGTATTTATTATATAATTATCACCCTGTATATTACCATTTACATCTAATGACTCTATTGGAGTATCTTGATTAATACCTACTCTCATATTAGATGATACTATTAAAACATCTGCATTATTATTAGTAAATATCATATTATTAGTTATTTCATCTTTGTAGATGATAGTATCTGTTGTACCGAATACTAATTTTGGTTCTGTCATAATAAAAATATATATAATATATTATTTTTATTAATTTAAAATATTTTGTTTTTTCAATTAAATTAAATTAAACATTTGATAAAATCATCACATATTTGTTCTATTGGTTTTTCAATTCTTTCTATTATAATTTCCTCATCTATTATTGGTATTCTTTTATCTTTCGCGTCAATATTTATTGATTCAATTGAATAATTACATTTCCTATAATATCTATTTCTGTAATATGATTGATTTTGATATACTGAAAATGAAGTATCAGCAATATCTATTATCAATGGTGTAAATTCGGTTTTTGCCCTTAATATCCTTCCTACTACTTGTTGTATTTGTTTTTTTGGTGTTGTCATTATTAAAGTATTTAATGTTGGAATATCTGTTCCTTCGGATACTAATTGATATGATGCAAATAATATATCAGATTTTGCAGATTTTTCTAAACTTTCAATATTATTATCTATTTCTATTTCTATATTTGATTCTTCAACTATATTTATTTTATCTTCTCGATTTAAATTTATTTTTTTTCTTAATTTATTATTTTTATTATAAATATATTTCAAATATTCAATTTTTATTTTATCAATATTATCAAAGATTAATTTATCTAATTCTTTATGTGTTTTTGAATTTACACTTTGATCTACTGATTGTTTCATTCCTCCAATATAATAACCACTAGTTATTGGTATTTTTATAAAACTACATATTAATGAAAAACTTTTTTTATTTATTTTTTTTTTTTTACATATTTCAAAAATAATTTCTCTTGGATAATTTTTATAATATTTCTTTTTACAAAAATTCGTTTTTAATATTCTTAAATGATTTATCATTTTTGATAAAACTAATATTTGTCTACCTTTCTTACTTAAATGTACTAATTGTTTAACAATCATATTATTTCTAAAATCATTATCTATAATTTGTAAATGTAATTTATGTAAATCTATTGATCCTTTCCAATTATATTTTTCTACATAATTATCATCTGTAAAATTAATATTTTTAACTATTGCAAATTTATCATTTGTAAATGATTCAAATGATGTTGGTCCAATATTCCAATAAAATATATTTTGTAAATTATCACTTCTTTTCGGCGTCGCACTTAATCCTAAATTATATTTTGATGAAATTATCGGAAACGCCTTTGAAAATGATGGTGCTGCCATATGATGAGCTTCATCATATATTGTTAAACCAAAACTTTTAAAATCTTCTTCTTTAAAAGAATTCTCTTCGCTTTTAGAACGAATTATTGTTTGTAACATTGCTATTACAAAATCTTTATTCTCTATATCAAATCTTTTCCCTTGAATTATTCCTATTTTTGCATTTGGTATAAAATATTTTATTCTATCTACCCATTGATCTAATAATACTGATGTATGAACTAAAATTAAAGTTTTTTGATTTATTAATGTTGATATATTTATTGCCATATATGTTTTCCCTTGACCACAACTTACTGTTATTATTCCTCCTCCAATTTCTTTGAGTTGCTTATAAGTTTTATCTATAATTTCAATTTGAAATGGTCTCGGTGGATAAATGGGTTTTAATTTTTTATTAAAGTAATCTCCTCTTTTTAATAAATTCTTTTTCGGTTCTCCTATTTTTTCTAATGCCCAAAATTTTGGCAAATATATATATTTATCATCTAATGAATAACATTTATATTTGACTACATTTTTTATAAAATCTTTATGTACTTTTGGTACTAAAGTTAATTTTTTTTTTATTAAATTTAAATCTTCCTTTGTAATGTTTTTTAAATTTATTCTATAACCTTTTATTTTTATTACTCCGGAATTTTGTAAATTTTGAAACATATTTATCGTTAGATACCTTTGGTTAATATTATATTAATAATCATTTTTATTTCTTTATTAATTATATAATATGAATATTCATAAAGAAATTATAAAAATAATTTCATTTAAAAAAAACATATATTTAATTTGTTTGATTTTAGCTTTGATTTATATTGCTTTTAATAAATTATATAAAAAAAAAGAATCTTTTGATACAAAAGATGGTAAAATAATATTTGAGAAAAAAAATAATGTTTTTATGGATAATATTGATACTCCGGTATTAATTATTTCAAAAGATGATGAAGATGGTAAAAATATATGGGTAAATATGTATAATTTAAAAATAGGTAATGAACAAAATAATTTTCAAATTGTTCCTTTATCAAAAATTAATAATCTCAAAGAAGAAATAAAACAATTAAATATAGATTTAGATAATTGTAAAAATAATGTAGATCTTTGTAAAAATAATGTAGATCTTTGTAAAAATAATGTAGAAAAATGTCAAAATAAGGGGGTTTTTTCTTGTATATTTAATTGATATTAAAATATTTTTTAATCATATAATGAATCAAATTTTAAAATATTTAAAAAATAATATTTTTTTAGTTTGTTTAATTTTAGCCAAATTTTCGTTTCTTGGTTTTTGGTTGTATATGACAATTATGAAAAAAAAAGAAGAAGGATTAGAAAATGGTTGTGATTCAATATTTGGTAAAAAAGATGAAAGAATAGTTCTAAAAGATATAGAATCAAGAGATGCAATAGTTATAGATGTAAATGGAATGAAAGAGAAAAAAGTATGGGTTGATTTACAAAGTATAAAAATTAATGGAAGTAAACACTTAGCAATTGTTGATGCAAATCAATATGATGTAGTAAAAAAAAGATTAAGTACTTGTGAAGATATTAATGTTCAAAATAATAATTTGAAAAAAAATCTCGATCAATATAAAAATAGAGGTTTTTTCGCTCGTTTATTCAATTGGTAATTACCAAAACACCTTAAAATATACAATTATATTATAAAAACTTTTAAAATTATTATAGTCTATGATAATTTTAAACAAAAAATTAAAATTTATATACATTATTATATAAAATCAAAAGATGTTTGTTACAAAACGAGATGGTACTGAAGAAAAAATGTCATTTGATAAAATTTCAAATAGATTAAAAAAATTAATGTGGGAATTAGATAGTAAAAATATTAATTTATTAAAAGTTTCTCAAAAAGTTATACAAGGTTTATATAATAAAATAGAAACTATAAAATTAGATGAATTATCTTCTCAAATTTGTGCAAATTTAATAACTGATCATCTTGATTATGGAATTTTAGCATCTAGGATTGAAATTTCAAATCTTCATAAACAAACTAAGAAAAAATTTTCTTTAGTCGTTGAAGATTTATATAATTATATTAATCCCGAAACTGGTGAAAAAGGTTCATTGATTTCAAAAAAATTATATAGAATTGTTAATTCTAATAAAAAGAAAATTAATTCTTCTATTATTTATGATAGAGATTATGGTTATGATTATTTTGGTATTAAAACTTTACAAAAAAGTTATTTATTAAAAATTAATAAAAAAATTGTTGAAAGACCACAACATATGTTAATGAGAGTTTCTATTGGTATTCATGGCAAAGATTTAGACAAAGCAATTGAAACTTATAATTATATGAGCCAAAAATATTTTACTCATGCAACTCCTACTCTTTTTAATGCTGGTACTCCTAAACCACAATTATCTTCTTGTTTTCTTTTACAAATGCAAGAAGATAGTATTGATGGTATTTATGAAACTTTAAAGCAAACTGCTAAAATTTCTAAAAATGCTGGTGGTATTGGTTTAGCAATTCATAATATTAGATGTAATGGTTCATATATTAAAGGTACAAATGGTCATTCAAATGGTATTGTTCCTATGTTAAGAGTATTTAATAATACTGCTAGATATGTTGATCAAGGTGGAGGAAAACGGAAAGGTTCCTTTGCAATGTATTTAGAACCTTGGCACGGAGATATTTTTAATTTTTTAAATTTAAGAAAAAATCATGGTAATGAAGAAGATCGTTGTAGAGATTTATTTTTAGGTTTATGGGTTCCAGATTTATTTATGCAACGAGTTTTCGATGATGATATTTGGTCTTTAATGTGTCCTAATCAAAGTAAAGGATTACATTTAGTATATGGTGAAGAATTTAATAAATTATATACTTCTTATGAAAACCAAGGTAAATTTATTAAACAAATTCAAGCAAGAAAATTATGGAATGCTATTTTAGATAGTCAAATGGAAACTGGTACTCCTTATATGTTATATAAAGATGCTTGTAATAAAAAATCTAATCAACAAAATTTAGGTACTATTCAATCTTCTAATCTATGTACTGAAATTATTGAATATACTTCTAAAGATGAAGCTGCTGTTTGTAATCTTGCTAGTATTGGTTTACCTAAATTTATTAAAAAATCTGATAATTTTGAAAAATTAAAAAAAATTACTATTTATGGTAAAACTAATTGTATGTATTGTAAATTAGCTAAAATATTTTTAGAAAAAAATAATATTGAATATAAGTATGTTTCATTAGATGATAAAATTTTATTAGAAAACTTTTTTAAAAATAATAATATTGTTAATGAAGATAAAACTTTACCTAAAATTTTTAATAATGATGATAATATAGGTGGTTATACTGACATTATTTCATTTTTAAAACCAAAATTCGATTTTGAATTATTAGGTCATATTACTAGATTAATTACCAGAAATTTAGATAAAATCATTGATATTAATTTTTATCCTATTCCACAAACTAAAAATTCTAATATGAAACATAGACCTATCGGTATTGGTATTCAAGGTTTGGCTGATGTTTTTTATCTTCTTAAATTACCTTTCGATTCTGACGAATCTAAACTTTTAAATAAACAAATTTTCGCCACTATTTATTTTAATGCCTTAACCGCTTCTAATAATTTAGCTATTGAAAAAGGTTCTTATTCTTCTTTTGAAGGTTCTCCTGCTTCAAAAGGTTTATTGCAATTTGATTTATGGAATCAAATACCATTAGATATGTATGATTGGGATGAACTTAAACAAAGTATTATGAAAAATGGTTTACGCAATAGTTTATTAATGGCTCCTATGCCTACCGCTTCAACTTCTCAAATTTTAGGTAATAATGAATGTTTTGAACCTTATACTACTAATGTTTATATTAGACGAACTTTGGCTGGCGAATTTGTTTGTATTAATAAACATTTATTAAAAGATTTAATGGATTTAGGTATTTGGAATAAAAATTTAAAAAATCAAATTATTCAAAATAATGGTAGTTTGAAAGGTATTCCTCATATTCCTGATTATATACAAAATTTATATAAAACTGTTTGGGAAATTAAACAAAAAAATATTATTGATATGGCAGCAGATAGAGGTATTTATATTGATCAATCTCAATCTTTAAATATTCATATGTCTGGTGCTTCTCATACTAAACTAACTAGTATGCATTTTTATGGTTGGAAAAAAGGTTTGAAAACTGGTATGTATTATTTAAGAACACAATCTGCCGTTGATTCTATCAAATTTACTGTTGATAAAGAAGAATTAGAAAAAATTAAAAATGAAGAAGAAAAACAACAAAAAATCCTTGAACAAGCTAAAATTTTTTGTGAAATTAAAAATAAAGATGAAGAATGTGATGTTTGTTCTGGTTAATTTTTTTAAAATTTCAAAATTGATAAAATAATAAAAATTTAATTTAATTATTATTTTATATAAATTATTATAAATGTCTCATTGTATTCAAAATATTAAAAGTCTTATTTATTATAATACTTTAAAATCAGAAAAAACAAACGATGATTTAATATTATTAACTGATATTTTTTCACAAAAAAATTTAGAATATAAAGATTTTAATATTTTAAATATTATTCTTGATTATAAACATTCTATCGAAACATATGAAGAAATTTTTTTTAATAATTTAATTTTTGATTATCCACTTCAATTTTATGAAAAAATTTTTAATAAAAAATTTGTTGATATTTTTAATGAAGATATTGAAGTTAAAAAACGCATTAAATTACTTAAAGATTATAATCTTGAAATTTATGATTTAGAAAAAATACCTATTGTTATTAAAAATATCAATGATAAAGGCGAATATGTTTTTAAATGGGTTGGTTTAAAACTTAATAAATATTCTTTATGTTCCAGAACAATTAATCTTAAGAAAATTTATCAATATTTAATTGATATTGATAAAAAAATTTTTTATTTTCATGAAGTTATTGATATCTTTGTTAAAGAAAGAATTTGTTATCATTGTTTTTTAAAAGATTTAAATACTGATTTAAATAATGTTTTTTTAAATGATTTACTTTCTAGAATTTCTGATATTGATAATCAAAATGAATCAACTTAATTTTTTTACTTCTTTTTTTAATTATATAAAAAGCACCACCTCCTAAAGCCAATATAATAAAGATATATTTAAATTTTTATAATCGACTAGCTATACTAGCTATTCTAGCTACTTTACCTAATGGACCCAATCTTCTTCTTCTTCGTCTTTTTCCAAATATAATTAATACTATTACTAATGTTAATATTAATCCAAAAATCAAAGGTCCTTTTATTGATGATTTTGTTTCTTCTGTTTTTGTTTCTTCTGTTTTTGTTTCTTCTTGTGCAGGTTCTTGTGCAGGTTCTTGTGCAGGTTCTTGAGCTGGTTCTGGTTCTGGTTCAGGTTCTGGTTCAGGTTCAGGTTCTGGTTCTGCACCTGGCCATTTTGATTTATCTTCACCATAACATCCCTTTCTATGTTTCTTATCTTCCATTGTTGCCCATAATCCAGAATCTTTAATAAGATTAGCTTTGGTCTGTTTTTTATGCCATTTATCATATGTAGCATCAGTAGTACAACCTGCATCTTTCCATATTTCTGCAAATTTTGTTGCACCAATATCTATTTTAGCAACGCCATCTAAATCTTCCTTTCCTTTTTCACCATTTGTAATTGTAAATCGTTCCCATATCCATTCTGGTATATCTTTAATATCTTTTCCTTCGCGATCCTTTTGAAAAGATTCACCTTTATCAGTAATACCAACATATTTATCAAAATTACCAAGTAAACCAATCTTACCATCTCCAGCATCAACAACTGAGAATCTTTCCCAAGCCCATTCATCTGCTGGAGGTAAATCATTATAATCATTTTTTGGACTAGAAAGATCCATATGTCCATCTGAATGAGTTCTAAGAAATCTTTTATGACTTGAGTTGAAAAAAGCCCACTTTCCTGCACCAGCATCTTTTACAATCCATTTTTCTTCTTTTCCTCTTCCACCCCATCCAACTTTTCCATCACTAAAACCTCTAATATATTTTTTTTTATTTTCAACTTCATGGGTTGTTAAAAATCTAATAATTTGACCACTTTTTAATAAATTAGTCATATTTTCAACATTTTTTTCTTTTAATGAATATATTAAATAAATAAATAAACTTGCTATAATAATATCTTCTATATCTATTTTTTTAAAGGATTTCAATATTTTATTTAATATTTTATTTAATATTTTAAACATTTTTATATAATTATAAAATATATAAAATATATAAAATTTATTTTATAATTTAAATAAATCAAAATGAAAATATTATTTGCACATGAAATTACTGATTATTCAGTATTAAAAAATAATTATAATATATTTTATATAGATTATGATTTTTTTAATAGAATTCAAAGTATGATTGAAACTATAAAAAATTTTTCATGTAATATTGATAATCTTTTTCAAATTATTTTATTAAATAAATATAATATTGATATTAGCAAAATAATTATAATTGAGTTTGAATTTTATCAGATGAAAGAAAGATTTAAAAAATTATTCCCTAATTTTCAATATTTAAATATGGTTCAAAAATTCATTAAAGAAAAATTTATTAAAGTTAATCCTCAAAACCATAATGTTTTTAATGATATTTTAAATATTAATATTGATAATATTTATTCTATATCATATAATCAAAATCAAGATAAAAAAAGAACTCAATTATCAAATAGTGAGAATAATATTATAGAAAAATTCACGAAATGTTTTGATTGTCCCTTTGAATTATATATTACAAATAATAAAAATATTATACCTAATCATATAGAATGTATAAAAAATGCTAAAAAAAATAAATATAGTAATATTATTATTTTTGATTTCAAAGATGATTTAATGTTTGACGAAAAGATGATTAAACAAATGGTTGTTAATGAACCAATTAAAATTCCAAATGATTTTAATATTTGTTATTTATCATATAATGTTCAAACTAATGGTAAAAGATTATCATATCGCTATGATAAATATTTATTATTTATCGATAATATTCGAAATACAACAGCTTATGTATTAAATGAATCATCATATGATATTTTAATAAATAATGCAAATCCATTATCTAATATTAATTTATATAATAATACTTTGTCAAAATCTTATGGTATTTATCCTATCTTATGTAAAACTTCAAATTTTAAAGATGATTCTAGAATTTTTTATTCATTAAATAAAAAAATTTTCCAGACAGTTATGGTGAATTTAGACCGAAGATCTGATAGAATGGAAAAATTTTATAAAAAATACGGCGATATATATCCGAATATTATTCGATTTCCAGCAATTGACGGTAAAACCTATGATTTTAAAAATGACTTAAATTTATTTGATTTAAAAGATTATCCTTTAAAACAAAAAAATCCATATAATAATCATGGTTGGAAAGCAGGAGTTTTAGGCTGTGCATTATCTCATTTTAATATATGGAATAAATTTAGACAGATTCATCAACAAAAAGAAAACGATTTCATTTTAATTTTAGAAGATGATATTACATTATGTGAAAATTTCAATATTAAATTAAATAATTTAATAGATGTTTTAGATAAAGATGAAAAATGGGGTTTGTGTTTCTTAGGATTTACTGATTTTAAAAATTTTAATGATGTTAAAATTTCTGATAAACTTATTAGATTTTCAAATGAACCAAGAGATCGTGGAGGTGGAACATTTGGTTACATAATTCGCAAGAAAGCAGCTAAAAAATTAGTAGAAAATGCTTTAAAATACAAAATTCAACAAGCAATTGATTGGTTCATGATAGAACAGTTTGACGAGATTGTATCTTATAAAGCGGAACCTGAATTAATTTTTTCGGCGATGGCTAATAATGATCCAAAATCAGATTCAGATGTACAAAATTTAAATCAAAGAATAATTAATTTAAACTAAGAATATATATTTAATTATATATAATTAATTATATATGAGATGAGTTTTTGTATATATGTATTAAAATTAGCTAACAATAAATATTATATTGGTAAAACAAAAAATATAAATAATAGATTATTACAACATTTTGAAAATAATGGTTCGGTTTGGACAAAAAAATATAAACCGATAGAAATCATTCAAACTTATAAAAATTGTGAATCTTTGGATGAAGATAAATATACTATTAAATATATGGCTAAATATGGTATAGATAATGTAAGAGGAGGTATTTATTGTCAAATAAATCTTAATTATCATGAAAAACAAATTATTAAACGATCAATTAGTGCTATGAATGATACATGTTATAGATGTGGTTCGTCAGATCATTTTATTAGTAATTGTAAAAAAATGGAAAAAAAACTTTTTTGTTCAAGATGTAAAAGAAATAGTCATAATATTGATAATTGTTATGCAAAAACTTTTATCAATGGAAAAAAAATCTTATCATGTGAAGAATTAGAAAAATCAAAAAAAATAGTAACATTTAATAATGCTTTAAAAAAATTATCAAATATGTTTCCTACTATTAATATTAATATTATTAAAAATAATCTTATACAATCAAAAAATATGAATAAAACAATTGATTTTTTAATTTTATATAAGAAAAATGAAGAAGAAAAAAAACAAAGAAATAAAGAAAGTTTTAAAAATAAATTTTTTAAATTTATTAAAAATAGTAGATTTTTTAATTTAAATATTTAAAATTTATATATAAATATATATATAAAATGTCTGATAAACACGAAAAACTAATTGATGATCCAGAGGAAGAAATTATCAAATTTAATGATGATAAATCTGTATCAGAAATAGAACCAAATTTTATAATTAGACAAAATAATACAAAAATTATTGAAGATCAAAGAAGACATTGTTGTATTATTTTATAAAATTGATTAAAGGGTGAAAATCATCACAAAATGCTTTTATTACAAAAAATGGACGAAACTTTGATTAGTTGGATTGATAATGATACTGAAAGTACTTCTTTTCATTCTCCAGATTCAATAACTAGTCAAATAATAATTAGTCCAAAATTAACTAGTCCAAAATATATAGAAATTAAAGAGGAAAATATACCAAAAAGACCAACGATTTGTCCAGATGAAGGGGAAATATGTTTTTCAAATTCAGAAGAAGAAACGCAACAACAACCAAATTTTTTAATAAAAGAAACTGATATAACTTATATTGATTTCAAAGAAAAAGAAGAAAAATGTTGTTGTATTATTTTATAATAAAATTGATAATTAATATTATTATAAGTTTAACTATTAATTATTAACAATGACTCATATTATTAAAGATATTGAAAAATTAAAATTAAAATATCATAATTCTAATAATGAATATAAATATCGTATTAATGTATCAGAAGATAATTTTAAAAAATATATGCAAAATTTTTTAAAACAAGAATGGGATAATATTGAAATTATCGATGCAAAATATTATTTTAATGAAGATACTATTTTAGAAATTTTTGAAAATGGTATTATGAATGCTTATTATATTAAAAAATTTAAATATATTAAATATAATGATAATGAAAAATTAACATTATATAATAAAAAACATATGGATATTGACAATTTTCATTTTAAACAAAATTATCGTAAAATTCTTATTATGAAAAAAATTATTCTTAAAAAAAATAATAATCGTTATGAATTCAATGTAAGTATTGATGAAAAAAAAAATCAAACTTTCATTATAAATTTTATTACTTTATCAAATAATAATATTAAAAGTTTTAGTGATATATTATTTAAATTTTCAAATTAAAAATGATTATATTATATATATTATTTGTATCCTTTTAATGAATAATTATCACAACAAATTTGATGAATTAGATAGTTATTTTTCAAAAAATTTTTTAAAAAATAACTCAAATAAGGACTTAAAAACATGCACTAACTGCAATTCTACCAATTCTCTTGTTTATGACTATAATACATATAATAAAATATGTAAAATTTGTGGTACTATTGATGATACAATAAGAGATGAATCTGCTGAATGGCGTTTTTATGGTTATTCTGATTCTAAATTAGTTGATCCTTCTAGATGTGGTGGTATACCTATTAATAATTTATTACCAAAATCTTCTATGGGTACTACTATCGGTTCTGGTAGTAGTAAATTTAAATCAATTAGAAGATTACAAAAATGGAATCAAATCGCAAATGATGAACGAAGTGATTATGAAGTTTTTAAAAAAATCGATGTTATTTTAAAAAAAACTCAAATTAATACGAAAATTATTAATGATGCTAAATTATATTATAAAATGTTAAGTGAAAAAAATGAGGAAAATGCTAATATTTTTTTAACTAGGGGTAAAAATAGAAATTCTTTAATCGTTGCTTGTTTATATATTTCTTCAAAAAATAATAAAAAACCTTTTAAAGAAGAAAACATTTTAAAAATATTTAATATTTCTAAATCTGATTTAACAAAAGGTTTGAAAAAATTTTCTTTAATTGAAAGAACTAAAAATATTTCAATTAATAATAATAATATTGTTATTTATGATTTAATTGATTATTATGGTAAACAATTTAACTTTAAAGATGATATTATTAAAATTTTACATCTTATTTATATTAGAGCATTAAAAATAAATGTTTTAAAAAATAGTAATCCTAAATCTATATGTAGTGGTTTATTATTCTTTATTAGTTATATTTTTAAATTAAATGTAAATAAAAAAAATATTATTAAAATTATTCAAATTTCAGAAGTTACTTTAAATAAAATTTTTAATATTTTTTTAGCCTATGAAAAAATCCTTTTAATTGGTTTCAATACTATTGATTTTATAAATATTGAATAAATAATTAAAATTGATTTTTTTTTTATTTATAAGTAAAAATCTTTATATAAACTCCTTTATCAAAATCCTTATTAACTTGATTAAAAACTCCTTTAAATTTGAAAAATTATTAAAATTTAAAAGTATTTTAATATTATAATGAGTAATCGTTTTAATATGTCCGACGATGAAAATAATAATAAAACGCTTCAAATTAAAATTAATATTAATTTAAATGAAGAAAAAAAATATCCAAGAAAAAAATATCAACAAAAAAATAATTATCAAAAAAATAATTATAATAATAATAATTATCATAATAATTATCAAAAAAAACAAAATCATTCAAATAAATATGTAAGTAATCGATTTAGTAATAATAACAATTATCATCAAAATAATAATAATAATAATTATCGACAAAATAATAATAATAATAATTATCGACAAAATAATAATTATCGACAAAATAATAATAATTATCGACAAAATAATAATAACAATAATTATCGACAAAATAATAATAATAATTATAAGAAGAAAAATAAAAAAGCATATCTTCAAAAACATCCTCAATATAATCATTATGAAAATGATTTTTTAAATACTGAATGGACTATTCATATTCATAATACCTCTGAAACTGATTGGACCATGGAATCTTATAAAAAAGTTTATGTAATTAAAAAAATTAGTGATTTTTGGACATTTTTTAATAATTTCACTGATTTACAAAAATTTAATTTTTATGTTATGAGAGGAGATATTAAACCAGTTTATGAAGATAAAAATAATACAAATGGTTATTCTTATTCTTATATTATTCCTGGAAGAAAAGTAAATGACACATTTATTCATTGTTTAGCAGAAATGATGTGTGAAAAATTAGTTGATATTAAAAATTATAATGAAGTTTGTGGTGTTTCTTTGGTTCCTAAACCAAATGGAATTAGTATTTTTAAAATTTGGATGAGAAATAAAACAAATGTTTTAAAATTAAAAATCACTGATGATAATTTAATTAATGGTCGTTATCAAGAACATAAATTATTTTAGATTTATTAAATTTATTTTTTAAAAATAATCTATCATAATGGACTTAAATTTCAAAATAAATATCTAATTTATTTTCTTTTAATTTAATTTTTATAAATTTTTTAAATTCAAATATTTCTACATAACTTATTATTATACAATTATTATTTAATTCAAACAAATAATCTTTTAAAAATTTTATAAAAAATATTTTATCATTTATTTGAGTTTTTTTTGATATTTCTTTTATTATTTTCTCAATAAAATTATAGAATAGTATTCTTATTTCTTCTTGAAATTGTCTATTACCATTTAATGGATTTATTAATAATATTATTCTTAATAATGATGCTATTATCATTTGTTTTTTACAATAATCTCCATTTTCACAAAATAAATAACATGTTTTTTCATTTATTATTATTAATGTTTTTACTAATGTATAATAATTTTGTATTATTTGTTCATTTTTAGTTAATATATGTATTTCTTTAAATAATTTCAAAAAATTATTATATATTCGATATAATGTATATAAATCGATTATTTTCCTTGATAATAATTTTTCATATACATTTTTATATTCCTTTATTCTTTTTAATTGTAACTTTTTTTTATTTATATATATTAATTCTAATGGATTGATTATATTTAAACCTAAATATTCTATATTTGTTTTTTTGTTTTTATTTAAAAATATTTTTTTTATTTCTTTATTATAAAAAATATTTATATGAGATAATTTTATTATATCTAATATATTACAATTTTGTATAATTTCATCTACTAAATCAGCTGGTAATATATTCATATATATATACTCTAATTTTATATTAAATTTATTTTTTTAAAACACTTTTTTTTTTAAAATTGATTCTCTTATTATTTATAAGTACTAATATAATCCAAACATCTTTGATACCACTCACCCAACTACCAAAACTTTTAAAATTTATTAATATAATTACAAAAACCTCATATTTTATCAAAATGTCTTCTGAAAGTGAAAGAATTAATATTTTAGAAAATAAAGTAAGTTTCTTAGAACAAGAACTTAGTCTTTTACAAGAAAAATTTGAAGATTCAATTAAATTTATTCATACTTTAAAAGTTATGTATAATATGCAACATCCAGAACCAAAATCCCAAGCAGTTTCATTAGCATCTACTATTGTAGATGATGATGATGAAAACATATATATTCCTTATTTTGAAGAATCAGTCAAATTAAATAAAAAACAATTAGATGATTTAAATAAATTAAGATTACAACCAGAATTTGAAGACCAATTTGCTTTTTATGAAGATGATGAAGGTAATTTAATATTTAATCCAGAACCAGAATTATTTGCAAATGTTCCATCATTGGCTCCTACTGTTATTGATGAACGAGATTCATTAGACTTAGCATTAGAAACACAAGAAGATGAACCACAACAAACATTAAGTCAATGTTCTTCACATTTATCATTAGATTTAACACTAGAAGAAGAAGAACAAGATAATATAATGGAACAAAAATTACAAAGAATGAATGATACATATGATGATTTAGATATGTTATCAGATAATGAAGAAATTGAAGAATCATCTAATAGCGAATTAGTTATTCAAAATGATGATATTGTAGAAATTGATAATATGATTCCTATTGTTCCAACATCTACACCTGTAATTCAATTGACTGAACAAATAGAAAGTTTAAATATTAATGAACCACCATTACCACCAAATTTAAACACTAGTCCAATGCCACCAATGGTAGAAGAAGAAGAGGAAATTGTTCAAGAAGAAATAAATTATAAAAAAATGAAAGTAAAAGAATTAAAAGCAGAATGTAAAAAAAGAGGAATTAAAGGATATTCTAAATTAAAGAAGAAACAATTAATAGAATTATTACAATAAATTTAAAAATATAAAAATTAAAAAAAAATAAAAATTTAAAAAAAATAAAAATTAAAAAAAAAATAAAAATTCTTTTTTTAAAAATCAAATAACATTATGGACTTAAATTAATCTTTTCTAATATGAACATTACCACCGCGACTATATAATGTTTCTTGTTCTTTAGCATATTGTTTTTTATCTTTTACTTCAAATGCTTTATTAATAGGAGCTAAATCTCCTGAACCACAATTAAATTCTTTTACTTCTAAATATTTAGCAAAAAAATCTTTTTCAATACTAGAATCTTTTGGATCTTCTAATTTAAATTCTTTGGTTTCAACTACTGATTTTTTATTATCTTCTTTTTCTAAATCAGATTTACCTTCACCGATTTTAAATGCTTCTTTCTTTTCTTTATGATCTTTAACTTCGCCTTCGGGACTCATATTATAAAATTTAAAAATTTTTTTTAATCCTTCTTCTCGTATTTTTTGACCATAATCATTCATCCAAGAATAATGATTAAAATCATTTGCAAATTCTTCTTTTGTTTTATCTTTTAAAAATATCATATATATTAAAAAACAAATAAATATTAATGTTATAATGTTATAATTATTCATATTACTATAATTTAAACTAATATTTAAATTATATTAATTTATTTTATTCTATTTTGATTTTTTTTAAAAAATAAAAAAAATTCTAATTTATTAATTAAAGATGGTATATTAAAATAACCTACATTTTTTATCAATGTTTTCATTTCTAAGATAGATAAATATTCAAATTTTTCTAAAAATTTACAATCAAAACTATTTAAATAATATTTTATATTATTATAGGTAATTTGAGTGGGAGATTCGAAATAATCTATTTTATTATAATAAAAATTTAAATATTCAATAACATATTTTAAAAATTTACTATTATGTTTTTTTAAAAATAAAGGATTTGTAATATTACCAGAAGTTTTATCTATATCGAAAATATTTTTAAAGAATGTAGATTTATATAATTTACGCTTCTCAACAATAAAATAATAATCATCATTAGTTAATATGAAAATTTTGTAATATTTTCTTGGTTTATTATAATAATTTGGTTCATCTCTTTTAAATCTATCATTTATATGAAATTTTTTTGTTGTCATTATTAAAATTAAAACTATATATAATAATAATAATAATATAAATTTTAATTAATTTCTTATAATAAAATTTATTATAAGAAATTAATAGAAATGTGGTGTTGTATTAAGATAATTAAAAATTGGATTTTAAAAATAAAAAATAAATATAAAAAATATAAAAAATATGATAAAATTAAAATAAAATCACCATCAAGAAATATAATTTCTTTAAAACGATTTGAAATTTATGATGATATAACAGAAGATTTTGAATCAGAGGAGTTTAATTCGTCATATTCTGATTCTGATATAGATTTAAGTGATTTAAGTTATTGATTTTTTTTATTATTTTTTTTATTATTTTTTTTATTATTTTTTTTATTATTTTTATATTTTTTTCTTAATTTTCGTCTATATTGTTTACGAGCATTACTTCTTCTTTGGATTTTTTTTTCTAATCTAGTTTTTTCATCTACTGGTTCGGGACCAAACATATCTTTAATCATAGAAAATTGCCCTGTTAGTTTTCTCAAATCAGAAATATCTGAATCTTTTATTAAATCTAAATTTTTTACTTCAACCATAAAATCTTTAACTAATGTTTCCAATAATGTTTTAATAGTATTAATATTAATAATATCATCTTTTAAACATTTTTCGAATTTTGAAATAATATTTTTTAAAGTTTCATTTTCACCCATTATTTTTTCTAATGATTTTAAATCACCAGTTTCTTGGAATTTACTATATACATCAGTTAAACATTTTAAAAAATCATCTTCATTTACAATACATCTAAATTTATCTAATTCAACTTTAACATTTTCTTTTTCAACTAATTTTACAAAAATATTTCTTATTTTTATTAAATTATCTTCATTTAAAAAAGTTTCTTGTAATTTTTTTATAGTTGGATTATTTAAAATACCATCAATCATTGTTTTATGTTGTTTTGGCATATTAGTTGATAAAATTTCTTCTAATGAGGCATTTTTCATACCAGTAGTTCGTCTTAATTGATTTTCTAAATTTTGTCTAACTTTTTTATTTTTTAATAATTTTTGCATTTTTTTACTTTGAAACATTTGATTTGTATCCATATGTTCAGTACAATTATCACCACATTCATGTACTGGTTTATTAATAACTTTACCAGTTAATAAAAAATTTTCTATTTTTTGATTAATAGAATTAAATAAATCAATGATGATTTTTTGTTTAATAGTTTCCATATTTTCAAAAATTTCTTTAAAATTTGTTTTATTAAAAATTTTTAAATTATGTAATGAATCTTTATTTTCATCATAATTACTTTTAAAATTCAATAATACATTTTGATTTAAATTAATTTTTTGATAAATTTTTTTTAATAAAATATACATTTCTGGACTTTTTTTTTCTTTTTCTAATAAAGAAAAAATATTTACGAAATCTATTTTGATACTTTCCATTTCTATAAAATTATAATATAATTATATTATTAATTTATTTTAAAATATTTTTTTAAAAAAAGATTTATTTTTTTGTTTTTTTTTTTAAACTGAATCTTTTTTTTCGATTTCTAAATTCATTTTTAAATCATAACCTGATTCTTTTATAATTTCAAAAGATTCTTTTATTGTATTTACTTTTTCTATTTCTTTTAATAATTTTTTAAATTTTTTTCCTTGAACTCTTTGAACTTTTCTTAAAACACCATATAACATATCTTGTTCTCCTCCAGGAAAATCTTTTTTATTAGCCATATCACCGAAATCTATAATAACAAATTCATATTTATTTTTATTTGTTTTTTTTAAAATAACATTTTCATTATGAAAATCTGTATGAACATATCCACTATCTAATAATTTTTTTACACATTTTAATAATTTTATTAATATTTTTATCCCAGTTTTTTCTCCTACATTATATTTTTGAAAATATTTTTGTATTGTTATATCTCCTTTATCCATTATTAAATTATAAAATTCTAATGGACCCTCCCCTTCTGCTTCCATATCAAGTGCCATATCAGTAAAATCTGTTTCTAAAACTTTTTCAACTTTTTTTGTATTTATTTTACAACTTTCTTTTACATAAAGAAAATATTTACTTGATTTATCAATCTTACTCAATTTTTTTCCAATTTTTATTTCATCCATAACTCCATCATTTTTTATTGCAAATTTTGATACTTGATCATAATGAAATTTATTTGATTTCTTACAATTTACAGATGGTGTTACAATCCAACCAAAACTTCCTACACCTAATAATTGATATTCATTTATTAATTTACCACCAATAATTTTTTTATTTCTTTTTAATCTTTGTTGTCTTTTTATTAATTTAATTAAATCTTTTTTATTTAATTTAGAATATCCTTTAATTCCTCTTTTTTTACATATTTGTTTTAATTCTTTAATAGTATTACTCATAATATTATTATATAATATTAAAATATATTAAAATTTATATATTAGTAAAATTTATATAAATTTGCTATGGAATCAAGAAATAAAATGAAAAATACTAAAATAATAAAAGATAAATTTACAGAAGTATTTAATCTTAAATTAATGGAATTTTTTAAAAAAATTATTACTATGTATCCTAATAATAAAGATTTTAAATCTATGAGAGCTCAATTAAGATTGTTAGTTACTAATAGTCCAAAATCACCAAGTGAATATTTTAATAAATATGTTACTCAAAGATATTTGAAATATATTTTAGAAAAAGATGATACTTTTTTTATTAATTTAGATTTATCAGGGACACCGTTTGCTAGTTTAAATTATTTAAAAAATGTTTGGGTTACTACTGATGAAAAAACTAAAAAAGCTATGTGGGAATATATTCTTTTATTAACTAAACTTTCGGAAAAAATTAATAAAATTTAAATTATATATTATAATAATGATTCATAATATACATAAAAAATATAAAAAATATAATATTTATAAAATTACTAATAATAAAGATGATTTTTTATATTTAACTTTTTATATTTCTACAATTAAACAAAAATATAAAGATATTAACAATAAATCTTTTAGTTTTATTCAATATATTGTTGATATTAAAAATAATGATGCTACTTTAATAGTTTTAAAAACTAATAATATATATAAAAATAAAGGCTATGCAACAAAATTATTAGATGATAGTATAAATTATTTAAAAAATATTAAAATTAAAAAAATCGAACTTGATGATATGAGTGATCATTCTTGGGAAGAACATAATATTTATATTTCTTTTGGTTTTGAATATATAAATGATTTCCCTGAACCAGAAATGATTTTAAATTTTTATTAAAAATTTTTTATTATTATAATATATAAAATGGTAAAAAAAGAATTATGCGATAAATGTAAAAATTGTAAATGTAATAAAACATTAAAAAAAGATATTAAAAAAAAACCAAAAAGAAAACCATCTGCTTATAATAAACATATTTCTTCTGA
>Ga0315334_10000177_pt1 | contig 41659 bp, 34 predicted proteins | sample M150034915metaG_FD_205555 | JGI IMG/M metagenome (GOLD analysis project Ga0315334, IMG submission 205555) | Ammonia-oxidizing marine archaeal communities from Monterey Bay, California, United States - M1 500m 34915 | ecosystem: Environmental > Aquatic > Marine > Intertidal zone | place: USA... | reverse complement strand
CTGGACTAGGCGCCTCGGTATCAGCCTACCACGACTCGCAGACGCAGGATGACCCGCCTCCAGAGCAAGTCTCGATACCCGTCACCATCTCTGCCGAGATGGGTTCTATAGCCATTGACGGCGATATCGATTTCGACTACATCATGACCAATCGTGATTTCCAAGTTCCCAACACGATGTACCCAGATAGGCAGTTGGCGGAGATTCAGACCAGGCACCACCACCTGTATGACAACTCGGAAATCGAGAAGATTACCCTACGAGGAACTGCCTCCGACGGAGTGATTCTTGAGTTCGAGGTCTCAAAGGATCCAGCATATGGTTGGGATCCGACAGCTGCAGTGATGTTCAGCCAATCCTCAGGCAGCAATTCCGCTATGCTCGACGAGACGGCCAGTTACATCGGTATCGAGACGCACAACGACGGCTACGATGATGTCGTCGTCCACTGGGCGTTTGAGATTTCTTGGAGTTGGGACGACGTTGATAGCATACGCTGGGTTGCCCAGGCCTTCGACTCGACAGGAGAGACGGTGTGGCCAGCAGTGTCATTCAGTGGCCAGTCCGGTGCCAAGGCCGTGGAGAATGACCTTCAGGTCGATTCCTTTGAGGTCCGAGACGAGTCCGGTAGATTGCTGTCCAACCAGTTCTCACCGTTCTACCCATTCCCGATTATGGATGGCGCTCAGGTCAACATATCAGGGTCCGTCCGCTTCCAGGACTCGACCAGTTCCCGTCCCGACGCAGGCGACTATTCTGTCGGCCTGAATCTATCGGGCAACCTATTCGCAATGACATCCGAAGACGGAGGAGGGTACTCTGGAATCGTTTCCCCTCCTGCATCGCTGTCGGAGTTATCCATGTCACCGATGATGCTCTCTGTCGGCCCATCAGGATCGGCGGTAGGAGTTGAGGATGTGACAGGAGTTCCACCTCAGGTTATAGTCAGAGTTGATTCTAACCCGCCCATCGCTGGTCCTATGGAACTCAACACCAATATCGGCTTGCAACCGGCCCACGCTAAGGTTTGGGAACCCAACAATCCACTCGCATTATTCATCACTATTGACGAGGGAGAGGCCCGTGGCGAGATAATCACGCTGCGCTACTGGCGCGAGACCGTGGACGATCTGAATATGGACGGTGTAGCTGATGAAGACGAGTACTTGTCTATGCAGATGCCTCTAACCTCAGGAATGACCGGCCAGCAGCAGGTGCAGTTCCCCTCGCTGGATCTCTCCGCTCTGCCATTCAACAGCATGGTCCACTTCTACATCGAGGGCACCGACTGGGCTGGACACACCTACCAGGACGGAGGGACTGGAGGGGGCCCCGGTGCTGCTGATGCATGGGCCAGTATTGTGGTAGCTACCGACGAGCCGACCAGTCTGATTTCATCGGGCTACGAATTAGATCGTGAGATTGGCTACCTGCTTGCAGGGGTGCCACACACCTTTACTATCCAAGTCGAAGAGGCCAACGGCATACACACCCTCGATAACATCACTGTGATGCTGTGCGGCGACACCTCATCCAATCTGGGCAAGTTTACCTTCGACCCATCCAGAGGGACACTGTGGACCGCTGATGACAGCATGGTTTCACCACTTAGTGCTCAATCATCTCAAATCACTTCGGACATCACCCAAATCAGCCTTGGCTTCGAACTCTCGTGGGACTACCCTTGGGAGGACGGTCAACTCGGATGCAAACCGAGTATCAGCATCGAGGACGACCTCACTACTGTCGCCTACCAGAACAACATAGGCGAACTGACATGGGAACTCGATAACAAGTTCATGGCAGTTCCGGAGGCCATGTCTGATTTGACTCCGCCTCAGATCGAACCGATTGGAGATTCGCTGTACCTACGACAGGGAGATGAGTTCCAGATGGACGGCTCGATATACTACGCAGGCTCACAGGTGCAGGCTTCGGAGATACCCGAAGACCTACAAGTCGAGATTGAAATCATCTACGGCACTCAGGAGGTCGACATTGTGGTCGAAGTGGATTCTGACGGATTCTTCTCCGGATCCATGGTCCTACCTGCAAGGGTGCCGTTGAATCCCGAGATGACAGTCACCACCAGTGTCCTCAACGTCCCAGGATTGGGTTCGTCTATAGTCAACAGCGATGCTTCCGTTATAGTCGACAGCAAGGCACCACAGGCCCTATTCAACCTAGCAGATTACCCAGATTCTTCTCTGACGATATTGGATTCGGACATGCTGGGAGATGTCACGGTGACCGTGACAATGGTCGACGAGATCGGTATGGTGGACGGCCCACTGCAGGTTTCATGGGTCTACGTCAGAGCCAACGCCCCAGTTGCAGGGACCGAGGCCACCGGTGAGTTGAGCATGATTATCGACGACGACACCAACGACGTGTACCAGTCGGCGCTGGACCTCAGTCCACTAAATGACATGAAGGTGGAATCCGGGGACTATCTCTGGTTCTGGATAACCTCTACGGATAAGTCTGGTAACCAGATTATCGGCACAGGGAGTGAGTCGGCACCGAGGCAAGTCACTTTGAGAATCATGGAGTTCCTCGGGCATTATACTCGCTCGGTAATCAACCCTGGCAACACTCCGGTGCAGGGTGAAATCCTCTTCATCGAGACATTCTGGGAGAATCCCGGCAAGAGAGAAGGAGAGTTCACTGTCGGACTTTACGAACTGGTCGATGGAGGTCAGTGGAGAGAATCGCTCTCCACAGCTAGGGACGGGCCTATTGCATTGCTATTGCCCGCTGAGAGCTCAAGCGTCTACGCCGAGTTCCAATGGGAGTCGTGGCAGCCTGGCCAACCGAACCTGTATCTCATCATTGATGGTGACTTTGACAATCCCTATCAGGCGATTGTAGGGATTAACGTACAGCCACCGCCTACTACCGAATCAGGAGGCGAAGACTCGCAGATGATTTTACTCGGAGGCGTACTAGTCGTTGTAGTTCTAGGCATAGCTATGACCATGTTGAGAGGACGTGACAGTGATGACTACTACTACGAGGACGATGACGATTCCTACTACGAGGACGACTCATGGGATTTAGATAAAGAGGAGCCAGAAGAGGAAGAAGAAGCGGATGAAGAAGTCGAGTGACGGCTAGTCAATCTCACTTCATCAACCGCCCCGGCCGCAAGTCTATGACCTCTCGTGTTTATAGGCCATAGTGCGCCGTTCTCCAGCCTGAGGAAGTGATTCCTCAGATGGGATGCGCGATGCCTGAGGACAGCGATGCTGAAACTTTCGATGATCTCAGAGAGGAGGTCGAGGAGCTCAGGACTCTCGTCAACACACTACTCACAATCATAATGGAAGAGGCCGACGGAGTTCAGTCGGGGTCTGCCCCGTCGATACCTGATCAACCGAAGCGCGGATACTGCATGTAGTCAATACTGCACCGGCTCGGGATCGATGCTACGCCACAGGTACCATGTCGCTACTGTCCTCCATGGCCTCCAGTCCTGCGACTTGGCAATCAGCTCATCGTTGCTCATTCGTTCACCTTCGGAGTACAGTCGTTCGACCGCACGCACTACTCCTATGTCACCCACCGGAAAGACATCGGGCCTAAGCAGCGTGAAGATCAGAATCATCTCCACCGTCCAAGTCCCCACTCCTCTGAGTTTAATGAGAGCAGCCATCACCTCAACATCGCTCATCTCGTCCCAGTCGATATCAGCGTACCCGCTCTGCCATGCCTCGGCTATCCCGAGGATATACTCAGCCTTGCGTCCTGACAGCCCACATCCGCGCAACTCCTCATGACTGCGTGACAGCACCGATTTAGGCTTCACTTCGCCGACGAGATCCTCAAACCTGCCCCAGATTGTCCGCGCTGCGGCAGTCGAAATCTGCTGGCTGACGATGGCCGAGACCAGACTGAGAAACAGGTCTCCCTTTGAGGAGAGGGCTGGCTTCCCGTTCCGTGCGATGACCTCTGCTAAGGCCGAATCAGTGGCAGACAGGTCCGCCTTGGCCGCATCCCAATACTCGGGAACCTCACCCGCTGCTGGCATATGGAAGTGCACAGCCTCATGGTTCAAGACGAATGCGTATGTCCGAGTATCATGAATATGGAGTCAATGCTCCTGTTAGGTGCTGGACTGATGACCGCTGCCTTCGTCGCAGTAGTTGTATTCTCTCCAAGCACACTCACCGATGAACCCGCAGACTGGGAGATTGTCGACGTCTGCCTAGCTGGCCACAGCGAGATTGTCTCGCACGACCACGCAACGCTGAGTATATTCATCGACGGCTCAGAGGTCTCAATCGCAGCCAACATAGGGATAGACGATTCCGAATGCGATGGCATGCGAGGAATCCACACTCATGATGAGACTGGCAAGCTCCACATCGAGACCCCAACTCCGATGAACGCCCCCGTCGGGGCCTTCTTCGAAATCTGGGGCGAGACATTTAACGAGAACCAGATACTCCACAAGGTAGCCGACGAGGACAGTGAGGTGGTGATGTACGTGAATGGCGAGTTGAACGACGAGTACCAGAACAGCATCATTCACAACAACGACATCATAGAGATTTACTACCGCGACAAGTCCGACTAGCCCTTAATCACCGCTAACGGCCTCAATCGAGCCACCGGCCTTGCTAGGCCAGCCTTGCTGGTCAGGTGGACGACCTCGTCGACGTCCTTGTAGGCTTCAGGCGCCTCCTCTGAGAGGACGTTCGGAGTCTTGACTCGGACGTGGATGCCGCTTGCCTCGAGCGATTCCATCAGGGCGTTTGAGTCGACACTATTCCGCGCAGCGGTGCGAGAGAGTCTGCGACCCGCTCCGTGACAGGAAGACGAGAAGGCATCATTACCTCCTGAAGTAGGTCCTGCAAGGACCCACGAAGCAGTTCCCATATCTCCTGGGACCAACACCGGCTGCCCAACACCGGAGAATTCGGCAGCCAGTTCGGGATGATCTCCCCCAAGCGCTCTGGTGGCGCCCTTGCGATGCACGCAGCAGGTGCAGGAGGCACCGTGAACGCGATGCTCCTCAATCTTGGCGATGTTATGGCTCACGTCATAGACGACATCCAGCCCACCATCCCGACCATGCTGTTCGCGAAGTGCCTCGCGCAACCTCTGAGTCAAGGCCGAGCGGTTGGCGAAGGCGTAGTTACCGGCAGCGCGCATCGCATCAAGGTAGGCCGCCCCCTCACGGCTGTGAATTGGGGCGGCTGCGAGCTGCCGGTCCGCGAGGCTGATCCCCCATTCTTCCGAGTGCCAGACATCACCATCTCTGCGATAATTCGACTCTATCGCAGCCACATGCTCGGTGCAGACCTGATGTCCAAGCCCTCTGGATCCGGTGTGGATCATGGCCGTCACCTGTCCTTGTCTGAGGCCGAAGGCAGATGCGGCGTTCTGGTCGACCACCCTGTCTACTACCTGTAACTCGACGAAGTGGTTGCCTGATCCAAGGGTACCGAGTGCTGTCGAGCCTCGCTTGAGCGCGCGTTCACCGACATCTCTTTCAGAACTCTCTAGCCGACCGTTTGACTCGATGGACCTGAGGTCTCGAGACTCCCCCCATCCGAGGTCGACCGCGGCGCCCGCGCCGTCTGAGAGAACAGATTCGATTTCACTCGCAGTAAGGCTGACTCCTCCCTTGCGGCTGGCCCCGGCAGGAATCGAGTGAGCAAGGCTCGCGGCCAGTGCCTTGGGATTAACGTCTTCCAGAGTCATCTCAGTAGCGCACAGCCTGACTCCGCAATTGATGTCGAAACCGACTCCTCCGGGAGATATCGCCCCGCCCTGCTCGCCAGAATTCACGTCGGTCGCTACTACTCCTCCTATCGGGAAGCCGTAGCCGAAGTGCCAGTCGGCCATTGCCCAAGCTTCACCGACGATTCCTGGCAGGCAGGCAGTGTTGACAAGCTGAGTGGGAGAGCGGTCGTCAGAGTGCTCCGCCATATGCTGCTCGTCAGCTATCAGGATGGCGTCAGTGAGCATGCTACCGTGCTTCGTGATGCGCATCCGGCCTGGGCCCGATGGCTCGAGAAAATCCCTCCACTCGGCTACCATGGCCAAGCCTGCTGCACCCTCGCTTTCAACACAACGGGCAACTCTCGACAATCGCCTTCAAGACCGTCAGTCTGATGGACGGAGCGCAGGAAGGTGTGATAGCATGACTTTCGGAGAGATCCATATACCCTACTGGGAGGAATCAGGACACGTCTGCAAGACCTGTCGAGTTACCGGAGCACGCTTCTGGACCAGAGACAGTAGTCGCACCACCTGTGGCGACACTACTGAGGACCCGTATACCTTCATCGGCAACCCGACGATAGGCGGCTTCTCGATGCGGGGCAAGCCTCTCAAGGATGCAATGAGGAAAGCCTTCCTCGACTTCTTTGAGAAGCGTGGCCACACATGCGTGGAGCCCTATCCAATCATCGCCAGATGGCGTGACGACATCCACCTAACCATAGCCAGCATAGCCGACTTTCAGCCACATGTGACGAGCGGACAGGTTCCTCCTCCGGCCAACCCTCTAGTCATCAGCCAGCCCTGCATCAGGCTGACCGACGTGGCTGCCGTAGGCCGTTCCGGACGACACCTATCCACTTTTGAGATGATGGCTCACCATGCTTTCAACCGCCCCAAAGACGGCGACGTAGTCTACTGGATAGACCAGTGCGTGCGTTACTGCGATGAGATGCTAGTCGATTCTTTTGGCATCAGTCCTGAGGACCTGACTTACGTCGAGAACCCATGGTCGGGTGGCGGCAACGCTGGCCCCGCCCTAGAGGTCATTGTAGGAGGACTCGAGCTGGCTACCCTAGTGTTCATGAGCCTAGAGGAATCGGACGAGGGTGAAATCGAAATTAAGGGGCTGCGTTACAAGGAGATGGACCTGCAGATTATCGACACCGGCTACGGTCTCGAGAGGTTCTGCTGGGCCGCAGCCGGAACTCCAACTATCTACGAGGCTATCTATCCGGAGTCCGTGACTTGGTTGAAGCAACTGAGCGGTTTCGACTCGATGGTATCTTCTATGGGCATGGGAGTGGACATGGATGCCTTGCTCAGCGAACTCTCACGACTAGCAGGAATCCTGAACATAGACGTCGGTACCGACGTGCAGGCGCTGTACGAGAAACTGGGAAAAAGACTCTCTGAGACAGGAATCAAGCTCTCTGTAGACGAGCTGAAGCGAGTTACTGAACCGCTGTCTTCAATATATGCTATACCCGATCACATGCATGCGCTTTGCAATATGCTCGGTGATGGATTGGTTCCGAGCAACGCCAAGGCGGGCTACCTCGCTAGGATGCTGGCTCGCCGTGCCTGCAGGATGAAAGACGGAATCGGTGCGTCCGTCAGCCTCTCCGAACTCGGAGCACATCACATGGATGCCTATCTGGACATGTCTTCTTTCGTTCAGTCGAGAGAAGGAGTTCTGAGTATTCTCGAACTCGAGGAGGCTCGATACTACCAGATGCTGAAGAAGGGTGAGGCTGCGGTGCGCACGGCACTGAAGTCCTTGCCAAAGGACGCAGCCGAGATACCCGACGAGACCCTGTTCCGTCTCGCCGAGGAGCGGGGGCTGAACCCGGAGATGACGGTGTCGATTGCGCACGGGCTCGGTTGGGAGCGGTTGACTGTCAGAGTCGGCTTCGCGGCAGACATGGCTGCTCGCAACGCTCAGATGACCAAGGCCGCTGCCAATTCTCGAGAGAAACAGAGCATAGTCGATGTGGGTTCTATGCCGGCTACCTCGCAAGACTACTACGACGACACTAGAGCTACTGAGTTCACCTCCGAAGTGCTGCACTGCAGCCCACTTCCAAAGGGGCCTCCAGACTCGATGAATTACTCTTCCGAAGTCGTCGGTGAGCCGACGCATGCCATCGTCCTCGATCGCACCCTGTTCTATCCAGAGGGTGGCGGACAGCTCGGCGATCAGGGGACTCTATCGCAGAATGGTTCGTCAGCAAACGTATTCGACACCAGAGTCGAGGGCGAAGTCATCCTCCACTTGACTGACGCACCGTTGGTCCGCGGTCCGGCCAAGGGGGTCATCGACTGGGGCAGGAGGAAGCAGTTGATGGATCACCACACGGCGGTGCACATCGTTGGAGGGTCGGCTAGGGAAGTGCTGGGCCCTCACATCTGGCAGGCAGGCTCGAACAAGGGTGCGCGCTACGCGAGACTTGACATCACTCATTACTCGAGGCTAACGAGAGAGCAGTTGGACAACATCGAAGACAGAGCCAACGAGATTGTTGAATCGAACCCAGAGATAGAGAAGCTGGTCTTGGATAGGGCTGAGGCCGATGCCAACTTCGGTTTCGACATATACCAGGGAGGCCCTCCTAAGCACAGTCAGATACGAATCATCAGAATAGGTGACTACGACATTCAGGCCTGTGGCGGCACGCACCATGATGAAGCGGGCAAAGTTGGGGAGTTGCGCATCATCAGGACGAGTCAAGTACAAGACGGGGTAGAGCGTCTGCAGATCGTGGCAGGGGAGACGGCACGCGAGCACGCACGGCGCCAGGAGCGCCTGCTAAGCGAATCCTCGGAGATTCTCGGAGTGCAACCTGACGACCTGCCTCGCACCGTATCTCGCTTCTTCGAGGAGTGGAAGTCACAGCAGAAGAGAATTGAATCAATGGAGGCAGAAATCGTGAGATTGCGAACCAGTGGAGGAGGGGATGCAGCAGTCGAGAAGGACGGTGTTCGCTACGTAGTGATGGAATCAGAGGGGGACTCCAAGCAGATGATGATAATGCTGGGTGAGTTGACCCGCGATGCGTCCACACCCACTCTAGCGGTACTCGGAAGCCGCGAGGGTGGCGGCACACTCATTGTCGCTTTGACCGAAGGCAGCATAGCAGCCGAGCGCCACAACGCGGTCGAGATACTCAATGCCATAGCAGGTCACATCGGTGGAGGAGGGGGCGGCAGGTCGACCATCGCACAAGGTGGCGGCTCCAATCCCGAAGGGATCCCAGCCGCACTCGGTGAGGCGCGCTCCCTACTGGGCATTTGAACAATCTGCAATCCGTCGATTTGATGGCGGAACTGCATCACGCACGCACGTGGTAAAGCAAGTCGACGTCTCAGCCCGCGCTGCTGCGATAGAGTACGCTATTCGCGACGTCGTGATTCCCGCCGTCGAACTTGAAGCCCAAGGCCACGAGATCATCCGTCTCAATATAGGCGATCCACTGGCCTATGAGGGCCTGCCGACTCCAGAGCACATGATCACCTCATTCAAAGCAGCGCTCGACCGGCAGGACAACGGCTACTCCCCTTCCTACGGGATTCCAGAACTACGTAGTGCCATAGCATCTGCAGAATCTGCGAAAGGATGGGACTGCTCGCCTAATGATGTATATGTCACACACGGTGTCACTGAGGCACTGCAGATTATATTCGCCGCATTCTTAGAGGAGGGTGACACCATCCTCGTCCCCGGTCCCCATTACCCTCCGTACATGGCCTACCCACAGATGTATGGAGGCACTACCGTAGAGTACCGGATGGACCCAAGTGACGGATGGCGAATCGACCTTGAAGACATACGTTCCAAGATGAACGACAGCGTTCGACTACTCGTCCTGATTAACCCAAACAATCCTACCGGAAATGTTGCTACACCAGACGAAGTAGACGCACTCATCGACATCGCGAGCCAGTGGCCTAAGTGCACCATCCTTGCAGATGAAATCTACGACGGGTTCGATTTCACTGGACATCAGTGCTCTGCGGCCTCACGTTCCGATAGCACCCCCGTCATCGCCCTCAATGGAGTCTCAAAGGTCTACTTCGCACCCGGTTGGAGGGTCGGATACATGGCTTGGCACGACCCGAGTGGTGCCCTTAGAGTCGTTCGCGACGGTGTCGAGCGTCTGCTCCGCAGCAGATTGTGTGCCTCGACCCCGGCGCAGCACGGCTTCCTAACCGGTCTTGTAGACGACATGGGATGGATGGCAGGACACCGAGGCAGAATCAGAAGGAGAATGGATTACTGCTTGGACAGAATCGCCTCTATCAATGGGCTTGAGTGCGAGACTCCCGGGGGGGCGTTCTACTTGTTCGTGAGAATTACCGATCCCGAGATGGCCACCGATGACAAGGCATTCGTGCTCGATTTGCTGCACCAGCACCACGTGCTGGTGGTCCACGGTTCGGGATTTTCACCCGAGTTCGGCAGCGGCCACTTCAGGATGGTATGTCTGCCGCCCGTCAAGGTCCTTGCCGAGGCCCTTGATCGCATCGAGACGTTCCTAGGTGGCTGATTGATGGGGCTCAAGAAATCCATCAGGAATTATTTCTCCACTCCGTCATCCCCGGAGGAGGGTGTGAAGGAACGCTGGAATGCTTTCGATGACGGCACTTACAGGGACCTGTCTCGAGACCACGATGAGATTGCTTGGCGAGCGAGAAGGGGTTGGTTCGAGTCATGGTTCCAGGGGCTCGAGCAGAGGACAGGACAGAGTCTCGGTCGCCGCCTCGCACACGCTGCTGTGGAACACGAGGAATACATGATGGGAACTGGAGGTTGGGACACTCCTTCCGGACGTGACATCGCTTCATGGTCACGAACCATCCTGCGCTGGGAGACGAGCGGACTCGGCCGGTTCAGAATTCTTGAGGATGGTGATGAGACGAGGATAGTGGTCGAACAACCCGCATCGGGCCCCATCTGTTCAGGACTCATAACCGCAGCTTGGGAGGGGGCTACGAGCAAGCGTCACCGTTTTCTCTGGTCTGAGAGTGCAGGCGAGGGACTGGTCATCACTCTGACTCAGGATGCTGCACAAATTCCCGGCCCAAAACCCCTCAGTCCGGTTTGGAATGACCAAAGTTCCGGCGCTGGTGCGATGTCCGAGTCGAACGATGAGATGTGGTTGGATTTTCAGAGCGACTCCCCCGGCCAATGGTCGATAATGGGGGAGCGCAGGATGTTCCTCCACCGGGACCTAATACTACGTTTCGAAGAATACTGCCTCCCGTATCTCGACGGCATTCCTGAAGGCAGGGTCGAAGACTATGCTTGGGAAGGACTTGATGAGAAGCGCTCTCTGTGGTGGACGGCTGCAGCTGACTCGGCCAGAGAAAGATTTGTTGTAGAGGGCCACCACGTTCTCGTTCGCGATTCCTCCGATTGGGGTAGCATCGCCCGTCGGCACCTGTCGTACCATGGACTTGGGGGAATTGAATCGATGAAACAAATAGATGATCATGGAGGGGTGACTCTTGGTTTCTCCACGGCATTCCATCCGGCCATTGCAAGTGGAGTACTGCTCGGATGTTGGGAGCGGGCTTATGGCAGAAATGGCCGCGCCTCAATCAGCTTCAAGGAGGGCAGAGTAACGCTCGATTTACTCTCATCGAGAGAGATTGCTGCCTGACTCCGATTGCGCAGTAGCCGTGAAACATTATATTGGTGCCCAATTTCAATCCGACGGCCCCCTTGGGGCCGGGTGTACTTCATGGCTCTGAATCACAATCAGTATGCTGTCCTCGCAATCGCTGCGACGCTGTGCCTAGCGGGCTTCTACACAATCATCGATGCCGGTCTTTCGACCACTGAGTCAGGAGGCTTTGAGGCGGCCGGTGGAGACATTGAGGCCAACGATGAATTTCACATTGGCGGAGAGGACTTCGACGGCGACGGACTGCCTGACAGGATGGAGCAGACCCTGTATGGGACTGACTGGAGGGACGCTGACACCGATGACGACGGACTTGATGATGGATGGGAGATTTCCAATGGCCTAGATCCACTTGACAACGGCGAACCAGCTACCAGTGAGATTTCATTCAATCCTACCGACAACGAAGAAGAGACAGGAGAGCAGAACGAGACCTTCCCTAATCCTGACAACGGTCCGTTTGGCGACCCCGACAGAGACGGCCTGACGAATACTCAGGAGATGGAGTTGGGCACCAATCCTAATCTCAGAGACACCGATGGTGATGGCTTGAACGATCGGTGGGAGTCTGAGTACACCTTCGTTGTCGAGACTCCGTCCGGCGAAGTCACCCTCTTGGACCCCCTCGATGGGAACTGGGACTGCTACTTGCTTACTCCTGAGGTCAAGGGACAGATAGAGAATGACATCGGATCCAGTGAGTGGGATGATATGGGGGGCCAGTTCGGCCACTCCTGTGACGCACTACTCGACTTGGAGCAGCCTGAACCCGACAGTCTGAGGAACTATGTTGAAGAGAGATATGACACGAACCCACTTGAGGAGGACAGCGACGGCGACCTGATTGCCGACCGCTATGAGATTGCCTTCGGGCAGATTCAACTTGGAGTGCACTGCGGAGTGCCGGTGTTCGGCACCCTAACTCTCCAATCACCTTACTCAGAGCACATGAGTGGCCACGGCGACAGGACCTGGTTTGAGGAGGACATGGACAACGACGGGCGCCTCAATGGACCGGGTGACTGGGATACCGATGGTGACGGCATGCCAGATGGATTCGAGTACTGTTACGCGTTGGATTTTGAGGGTAACCGATTCCTCAATCCAGCCAACGCCACCGATGCCTATGGCGACACAGACGAGGACGGTCTGAACAATGTTGAGGAGTACGAGGTCGCCTATTCGTGGGGGCCCGAGAACTTCACCAGCCCACTCGACGCCGATACTGACAACGACGGCATGCCCGACGGCTGGGAGCACATGAGTGGCATCCACCCCAATGATGGCAGCAACGCCGATGAGGACCCCGATTTCGACGGCTATGATGCCGACGGTGACGGAGGGGTCCGGTACTCTGATCTGGTCGGCATCACCACTGTGCACGCCATCTCGGTCGAGATGGGCGACTATGTTCAGGTCAACAGCACCGTTCTTTGGGTCCGGACAGTCCAGTCTAGTCAGTATATCAACATCCCCATCAAGACCCTGACAGCTGGTTGGATATACGCGATTAACGTCGAGATAGGTCAAGAAGTTACTAGTCGCATACAGGACCTCGCCATCGTGGTCGAAGAGAGCGAGCGCTTCACCAACCTCGACGAGTACAATGCGAGGGATCGTGACGGCGACGGCTTCGTCGACGGCCGCTCCACCGACCCGTTAGTGGCTGACACCGACGGCGACGGACTCATCGACGGCATCGAAGTCATCGGCTGGACCATCCGAATAGTCGATCAGGGTGTCAAGGACGTCCACGTGCGCAGCGACCCCGGAGCCTTCGACACTGACAGGGACGGTCTGTCGGACGCAGCCGAGTACTACGATTTCTTTACCAATGCGACTGACAAGGATACTGACAGTGACGGACTTGAGGACTTCACCGAGGCAATAGATGGTTTCACTTGGAATGGCTCGAAATACTACACCAACGCGTCTTCGCACGACACCGACCTCGATGGCTTAGCTGATGGAGAAGAGGTCATCGACGGCCTAGACCAGTACATCACCCATGCCAACAACCCCGACAGTGACGATGACGGATTGTTCGATGGCAATGAGGTCCTGAACATCCCACGCCCCTGGCAGGGCGCGACGAACCCGCTCAACAACGACACCGATGGCGATGGCCAACCTGATGGTTGGGAGATGCAGGTCTTCTCGGTGCAGCACAACACTAGGAGCCATAGTCTGTGGATTTCGGTGACAAACTGGCTGCCGCCGGGTTGCGAATCGATGATTGAGTGCGGACTAGGTCCGGGCGGTTGGGTATGGAGTAGCTATCTTGGCGGTTTCTCTACCTCCGGAGATAGGGACGGCGATGGCCAGATGGACCCCAAATATTTCCTGCACGAGATGAACCTCTCAGGTTTCACAATCCCTGCCAGCGGCAGATGGGCCATCAATCCCGCTTGGGGATCACTGCCGGACTCGGCCTTCGATATTGATAACGACACTCTGATGAATACCCTCGAGGCACCCGACCGCTGGGATACCAATCCAGTGGATGACGACACCGATGGGGACAGGCTTCCAGACGGTTGGGAGGTCCATTTTTCAGAACTTGCACTAAGTCTCGGGTTGGTTGATAACAACACCCTCAGCGCCGTTGGTGCACGCGGTCCGATGGACCCCAAAATGGATGACTCCGATGTCGATGGTATCAATGATGGGCAGGAGGACTTCGACCACGACGGGCTGAATCGAACCCATCTGCTGAACAGATACTGCCCGGGCTGGAACGACCCTCAATACTCTGAGTGCCACATAGATCCGACCTCGGAAGCCGGTAACGACTTCTACGACGACTTGGAAAACTTCACCAACTTCGAAGAGTACCAGAACGGCACTAATCCCGTCGATCCTGATACTGACGGAGACCAGTGGTTTGACGGTTCGGAGGTGTATCACCAAGATCAGGACGGCGACGGCATGTGGGCCGGTTGGGAGTACTACTTCGGATTCGACCCCTTCGATCCGGCCGATGCCAACATTGACTCCGATGGCGATGGCCACCTGAACAAGTGTGAGAACAAGTGGAACACTAATCCGAAATCTGCCATCAGCTTCCCCGGCCAGGGCGAGCTCTGCAGCGAGTTCGACTGACCCTCTCATTTCTTGCGCGACGCGCCTCTCGCCGGCATGGGGATGACATGTCTTGGTGGATACTGCCCACGACCGCGGACATCGGTCTGAGAGCATTTTGTGCTGACGCCCCCGGGGCCATGTCAGAAGCCGCGATTGGCTTGCAATCCATCCAACTGTCGCCGAAAGGAAATGATTCGGTGGCATCCCTGCCGAAGACGGACGATGAGTGGACAGTCGAATTCTCCGGCGGCGACCTAGAACGCGGTTTGGTTCGATGGCTTGAGGAAGTCCTCTATCGCGGTTCTGCGGAGGGCCAGTGGCTGTGCGAGTCCGAACTCGTCGTAGCGGACGGAAGGATAGTCGCACAGGTGTCATGGGCCGACGCGGACATGATCGAGCGCGAGGTCGAGGTCAAGGCAATCACACTGCACGAACTGGCCCTGATAGAGGTCGCCGAAGGGGAGGTAATTCCCGGTGTCGATTCCGACATCCCATCTTTTGAGGGTCCTGGGTGGATGGCCCAAGTGGTTTTTGACATCTAACCTAGTGCCTCAGCACTAGCCATTTACTATTCCTGGACATCGAATCGCTGGTAGACCTCATTGGTGGTCTGGGTGACTCGGATGAAGGTGGCGCACTTCGGTAGATCCTTGATGCGCCTAGCTCCAACATAAGAGCAGGCCGAACGGACTCCTCCGAGAACTGATTGCACAGTCGTTTCCAGCGTCCCTCTGTAAGGCACCCTGACCTCTTTGCCTTCCGGAGCTCGGTGCTTGGCCACCTCTCCATAGTGCGACTCCATCGCCTTGGAAGAGGACATGCCGTAGAACGACTTGTACATCTTCCCGTCGCCATTCTCAATCAGTTCCCCTCCTGACTCGTCGTGGCCGGCGAACATGCCCCCAAGCATAACAAAGTCAGCTCCTGCTGCGAAAGCCTTGGACACATCTCCCGGCGACGAACAACCTCCGTCGGCCATCACATGGCCAAGTAGTCCGTGAGCTGCATCGGCGCACTCGGCGATGGCTGACAATTGAGGATAGCCAACACCTGCCACCTTACGGGTGGTGCACACCGAACCAGGCCCTATGCCGACCTTTACTATATCCGCTCCCGCCAGTATCAGCGCCTCCGTCATCTCCCGAGTAGCGACATTGCCCGCGATGACGATTTTGTCGGAAAACTCTCTCCTCACACGTCGTACGAAATCGAGGAAGACCTCCCTATATCCATTGGCGACGTCTATGCAGATCATCCTAATCTCGTCGTTAGTTGCCAACTTGCGCTGTAACAACTGAAAACTCTCCTCGGTCGAGCCGCATGTTACTGCGACGAAACTCGGATCGACCCCGTCATCCCAAGCTCTCGCACATTCTTTAGTCGAGTAGAATTTCTGTAGGCAGGTTATCATGTTGTGGCCCTGCAACACCTTCGCAATGGAGAACAGGCCAGTGGTGTCCATGTTGGCAGCTACTATGGGCACACCACTCCAAGTGCCCTTAGAATGACAGAACTCAAAGTCCCTCGACAGGTTGACATCCGACCTCGAAACCAGTGTACTGCGCTTAGGTCGAATCAGAACATCGTCAAAGGTTAACTTCACATCGTGCTCTACGCGCATCGAGACCTTACTACGCCAACGAAGGTCCGTTTAAGACCGTTATGAGTCACTAAAGTGGTGCTCGTGCCGGGATTTGAACCCGGGTCGACGGATCGAGAGTCCATCATGATGGACCGAACTACACTACACGAGCGCGGTTCTCAGCGACTGGCTGTTCGCTTAAGAAAACAATGGATTGAGGGCCTGATTTACGATTTCCTTCACTTTCACTTTCACTCTTCGGGACTATTGCCTCGCTTGATATGTGGAAGCCATGACATACCTCCATGAACGAACAACAAGACGACACATCGACGCTCCTCTACAGGAAGCGTCCAGAACCATGCAGGGTAGTCTCATTAGCAACCTTGCGAAGAACGAACGCAGCCGCACTCGGGTCACTAGACCCGACACTTGTCAGCGCAACCGGAGTGGTCTCTGACCACGACTCTTGGGAGCCTATGCCACACCTAGTCGCACATATCAACGTGAGTCCCTCCAGCTGGCAGGGCCTGCACGACAGGCTACGTGCAAGTCAGACTACTCCTACGGTGGTGGTCTGATGTCTAGGACGCAGCGACTACGCGAAGAGGTGCGGATTTACCTTGAGGAGAATGACACCGCGAACACCGTCGAGATATTCGATCACCTCAACGGCAGGTTCCGATGGGGTGCCACCATGAATCAGGTAGGTAACATCATGGCCAAGGACATCCGATTCTCCAAGGTCGGGCATGTGCGTGGGCTGTTCAGAGGGAGTACGTACACCGTCTGTATCTGGGGCCTCGCACAACAAGCCGTACAAGCCACTTCCTGACCGAGGGAAGCAATCAAGGCAGAGGGGCCGTGAGTCAGGCCGTGAGCAGTAGCGGTGCGATGGGTTCGTGGTGGGTCCTTTTCAGAGCTGGAAACTCGACCACAGGTCTTCTCGGTGTATTCCTCGGCTCCATACTTGCACTCGGGGGGCTGCCCGAGGGGCAACTCGCATGGATTACGGCACTACAGGCCACCTCAGTCTGGTCGTTTATGTGTTCTTGGAACGCTCTCAATGACTACCTTGATCTTGAAATCGATCTAGTCAATCGTCCAAGCCGGCCACTCCCGTCAGGAGCAATTTCAGAGGTATCGGCCAAGAGAGGAATAGCCTTGATGATGGCAGTTTCACTAGGCTCAATCATCGGTGCTATGAGTATCGCTGGAGATACGGAAGGAGGAGTCGAAGGGTGGTACCCGGCCTTCGTGATATGGCTCGGGGCGCTTTTCTTGCTGACTAATTATGAATCAACTGGCTCATACAGTCTGCGGCTCAAGGAGAAGGGGCTTCCGGGCAACATCGCTATCAGCCTCTCAGTAGGAATGGTCGTCCTGTTTGGGGCCGCTGGCGTATTCGAGCCGTTCAATGAGCGCGCTTGGGCGATGTTCACCGTGGGGGTGCTGTACAGCTTAGCGAGAGAGATTGTCAAGGATATCGAGGACATGGAGGGTGACGAAGGCAGGAATACATACGCCATGCGAGTCGGCCCAGAGAAGGCCCGGGTGGTGGCATGGGTCCTCCTCTTGTTGACACTGGTATCTCTACTCGTCCCCTTCGGTATTGGAGTCTTCCCACAACTGCACTTGGTAGGGATAATTCCCGCAGTCATGCTCCTCCTCATGGTAAAGGGCAAACTTATGACTTCTGAGGATCATGCAGCACAGCAATTAATCAAGAAATCGATGTATTTGACCCTCGCAGCCTTCCTTGGCAGTTCGCTTCTAGCGTAATCACTCAAGTTCTTTGTATGCGTGCCAAGCATCATTGTTGCATAGGTAGGTTAGCAGAGACATCTGGGCCCACATTCTATTCTCAGCTTGGTCAAAGACTACACTGTTGGAGGAGTCTATGATCGCGTCGGTCACCTCTTCGCCACGGTGAGCAGGGAGGCAGTGCATGAACAGGTAATCGGGATCGGCATGGGCGACCAACTCTTCGTTAATCTGAAAACCCTTGAAAGCATCTTTCTTGCCCTCCATGTGCTCCTCCCCCATCGATACGAAGATGTCTGTATAGATTACTCCGGCGCCGCGGACCGCCTCAACGGGATCGTTAGAGCCGAGAATCATCGCGCCTGTCCGCGCAGCTATATCGCGAGCTCTGCCCATCACTGATTCGGCAGGCTCGAATCCCACGGGAGTTGCGTAGCGCACATCGTATCCCAGTGTGACCCCAGCGAGTAATAGATCGTGGAACACATTGTTACCATCCCCTATCCAGGCTATGTGGCCGTTCACACTGTCTCCGTGTTCAATTATCGTCATCAGATCGGCTGCTGCTTGGCAGGGGTGATTTAGGTCAGAGAGGGCGTTGATTACAGGTACCGTTGCATGCTTGGCCAGTTCCACGACGTCGGCGTGATTGAAGCACCTGTATGTGATCCCATCTAGGAAGCGTGACAGCACCGCTGCAGTGTCGGCTATCGACTCGCTCTTGCCCAGTTGGATATCATTAGAAAGCAGTGTCAGTGGCTGCCCTCCAAGTTTGCTGACTCCCACCTCAAAGGACACCCTAGTTCTGGTCGAAGGCTTCTCGTAAATTGATCCGATAGACATCCCCTCGAGAGGTTTGAAGTCAAAGTTGAAATCACCGCCGTGCTTGAATGCTATTGCCCAATCTATAATCTCAGATAACTCGTCGCTGACATCATCTATGGCCATCAGGTCACTTTTCACCTCAGCCTCGTTCATGCTCAATGTCTCCCGCGTATCCGTCTCTCGTATCTGCCATGCCTCCGAATATGGTCTGGGCAAAGGTCAGCACATCTGCAAGCCCCTCTTCGTTCTCGCTGGAGAGAGGAGTCAATCCCGGTTGTATCGAGGCGTGCTGCATCATTCTCAACTGACCTATCGCAAATTCTGCTCTCTGACTCCCTGAGTGCACGTCCAGGGCCTGCTGGGCCGACTCTTCATACAAGGCGGCCTCGAGAATGTCGAGATTCTCGCCCCAATCCAGTACTCTCTCGAGCGCTTCAGGCTCCAGCAGATCGGACTTAGAGAGGAAGTTGGCAGTCGGCAGCCCAAGTCTGAAGTGGACTATCGACGAGAGTAGCATCTGCGAAACAAAGCCACTGGGTGTCTGTGAGAGCATCGGGTCGAAGAGGAATATCAAACAAGCCCTACCCTGCCCTATGACGCTCACGAGATGACTGGAGGCCTCTCTAAATGCGAATAACTCCACCTGCCCTGGAGTATCTACGATTAGCATGTCGCATGACAACCCTTCAATCTCATCGAAGACTTCGTCAGCCCGAGATGCCACTAAGTCGGCAGCTAGAATTTGAGCTCCGTTGGGACCAAGTTCGTACTCAATCATTACATCTGACAGAGAAACCAGTTCCCTAACATCAAACTCCGTGTCATAATCCACTTTCTCGGCACCAGGGTCGAGGTTGATAGCGAGGGTATCGACCTCAAGGAATCTAGACCATCTCTGGAAAGCGGTGACGAGAGAACTCTTGCCTGCACCAGCTGTGCCTACTACAAATAGCACTGGAGGGGCCGTACCGTCTTGACTGCTCACGCCCTCGCCCGAGGGCGAGAGAACTTCAACCATTCGTCAGGCCCCAGATTCGACTCGAAGTCTGACAAGCAATGGTTATACCAATCCAAGCGCTGTCCGCGACCACCCATCGGGGTGACCGTGCCATGTCAGAAGACCCTCCTCCTCCCCCTCCTGGCTTCCCTCCTCCTCCCCCTCCTGGCTTCAAGGAGGAAGATGATGAGGACTCCGGGGAGGAACAGATTCCACAACCCTTACCTCCTCCGCCCGGCATGATGGAACTTGAAGACAGGGAGATTGTTCCAGAATCTGAATCAAGTCCTGAAGTACCTCCGCCACCTCCTGGGTTCGATTCCCCGCCGCCCCTTCCGCTGGGCTTTGACGGGTCGAACAAGTCCATACCTGAAGGTGAGTCAGAGGAGGCAACTTCCTTGCAAGATTCACTCATTGCTCTGAAGGGGGCCGTCGAAGATGTCGGAGAGGAAGTCATTGAGGCCGGCTCTGAAGTTGTTGGAGAACTCGCTATTGGCTCGGTCAGTAGTGCTATAGACTCAGCCGTTGAAGGAATTGTGGAAGTTTCCAACGAAATTGCCGACTCATCCAGAGACATATCTGAGGCTCTGTCGAAGCCTGTTGTCGCAGCAGCAACCCATCCTCACTTGAGGTCAGCAACTGAGGTGGATGCGATACCAGGGGACAAACTGCACGCGACTCTGAGTGAGATTGAGACCTCGACGCTTAACTCGGACGGATCAGTCAGACGGCAGTTGATAGAAGGGGAACTGATACTGAGGAACTCAAGCAAGAAGCATAGGGCATGGGATATTGAGGTCCTACTTTCCTCTACCGACTCTACGGACATCGGAGGTCGTTCAATCTCGGTACGCGAACTTGAAGCTACTGAGGAGACAGTGATTCCGTATTCGGCCAGTGGGCCGAGGATGCTAGTCCTCAAGGAGGTAATGGACACCAACCCCGAGAGGGATCAAGAGGATAGTCTGTCGCTGATTTACTCCACGGAACCTCAGGAGATTGAGATGCACATCGAGGTTCAGAATGTCTCTCCAGTACCTCTGTTTGAGGTAGAGGTTAGCAGAAACTTTCCAGAGAACTTTGACATCCCCGACGGCCAAGATTACAACGTTTCCGAGTCGTCGATTTCATGGGAGATAGGCAGACTGAATGTGGGGGAGAGCAGGACCCTTTCCATTTCTCCAATGGTAACCACCAAAGGAGTAGAGAAGATATCTGCTGGAGTAGCCTCGGCTAACTTCTCGGCCGAAGCTGCGGTTTCGAGAGTCGACTTCGACCGTGTATCTGGTTCGACACTGCACATGATGAGGGTAGACAAGGTGGAGGATGATCGCCCAGGAATTTGGCACTGCAAATCGGTCTTCGAGAACCGCTCCTCTTTCGTGGTCACTCTATCGGGGGTCACCGTTTGGCTATCGGGCAGAGATAATCCCATTCTAGATGTATCTGACCTCAGGCAGGACGTTCCGCCTGAAGGCAGCTGGAGCTCTATGGAGAAGAGAGTAGAGGCGGACACGCCGAGTTTCACGCACGAGTTCCGGTCATCCATCCTCCCTAGGGTTTCGGTCGCTTCGACCGGCTCAATAGGCCTCAAGGAGCAGAAGTTGACAGTGCTCGATGCTAGGTTGCTCAAGCAGTACGATAAATCTAGAATCAAGTCCTTCGTATCGTCGGACTTAGAAGCTACGATTTCAATCGAGAATACCGGCTCAGCTCCAATCAACGTGATGCGACTACTCGACGACGTACCCGGCGTCTTCGAGCCCCCAACCGAGTCCGAGGTAAGCATCGAGATAGAAGGTACCGAACTGAATGAGGAGCAGTACCTCATTGAGGTCATTGAGGGCATCCAGTTAGAAGAGAGATTAGTGTCTCCGGACAGCAGTGGTAACAGTCTGAGAATTACAGTTGGAACCTCGGCGCCGTTGGGCCTACAGCCCGGTAAGACGATGGTTCTGCGATATCCGCTGCACGCCCCTGATCCCTCTCCTGGTAATGGTCTACTGGCAGCACCAATTAGGGCTGATTTTGGCTCTGAGAAGTTTGGACCTGTAGCAACTAGAGCGGTTGTGAGGCCGCCACAGTTGAGAGTGGTGCACCGTCGCCGCAACATCAGCACTGGCAAAGAGGTCTTCCCGGCAGGAAGTGCAGGCAGGTACGAGGTGCTGCTGATGTTCATTAACAACTCTGATAGCGCTCTCGACGATCTCGTCCTGCACGATGTAGTCCCAGGGACATTCTCCATCGAGAAGTCGACCGTCCGCTCCTCAGTTGACGGGGAGCGCGACACAAAGATGGACAAGGAGTCGGCTCCGGAAGGGACTCATGTGGAGTGGAAGGTGGGGAGAATCAAGCAAGGAGAGAGGATTGAGGTGACATATGAGATACAGGGCGATACCGAGTCAGAGTACAAGGTCTCTGATGCGCAAGATTTCCACGGTGCCACCTTTGGCGATGAGGTCGATGAAGAACCCAATGTGCCTGAATGGCTCGAGGAGCATAACCCTCCCGATCCAGAACCAGAGCCGGAACCAGAGCCGGAACCAGAGCCGGAACCAGAGCCGGAACCAGAGCCGGAACCAGAGCCGGAACCAGAGCCGGAACCAGAGCCGGAACCAGAGCCGGAACCAGAGCCGGAACCAGAGCTGGAGCCCGTGGCATGTCCAATCTGCGGTTCTGAAGCTCAGATAGGCGCCTCTATTTGCACCGTCTGCAGCTATTCGTTTTGAAGTGAATCGACTTGGACGCCTATGGCGTCCACCGAAGCGTTCTTCCTACTCGGTCTGAACGCGTGCCCATGGCTTCCGCAGGAGGTGGTGACCCACAGGCCGAGTCGATGTCATCGATGATGATGCCCATGCTATTCCTCATGCTGATGATGGTAGTGCTGATGTTGAATCCCGGTCTCCGCATCCTTCTGTCAGATGGTGCCGGTTATGCCATTGAACCGCTGCTGCCGTTTCACACAGCCTACTTCGTTCCCACTGTCTTCATTGTGGGCTCCAGCATCATGGTTGTCAACACCATCATTCGCGCATTGTTCACAGATCCGTTGACCCAGGCCCATATCAGCCATCGTCAACGTCAGATTGGCAAACAACTCAGGGAGGCCCAGATGGCCCGTGACACTGCCAGAACTGAGAAGATGCAGAAGATGCAGATGTCAATGCAGCCTGAACAGATGGCTATGCAGGCTGCTATGATGAGGCCGATGATGTTCACAATGGTATTCATCATCGCTATCTTCAGTTGGATGGCTAGCGAGGTGGAGTCGTTTAGAGTCTCCTTCGTCAGTCTACCTTGGGCACCAATGTGGTCGTTCAATGAAAGGGTGATGTGGATATTCCCCGCTTGGATTGCCACATACATCACGATGAGTGCCCCTCTGGGCAGAATCATTGACCGCCACATCAAGATTCGCCGCTACAGGAGCCATCCTATGGTTCTCTCTGGCGACCCTATTCCTGAGCCCCTTATTCACCTCCTGAGCGAGCAGAAGGTCAAGACGAGTGACGATTCGAGGACTCGCCGGGCGCAGCGAAGGAGAGACGGACCTAGGAAGACAGGGGGGCAGACAATGACCTCCTCTCAGAGGAAGAAGGGTAATGTCTCCGCTGCTCCGCCCAAGTCAGGGACGGTATGCCCTTCTTGTAACTCGGACATGGTCACGAGGACCTCCAAGGGAAGACTCAGGTGCGATGTGTGCCGCAACGAATGGAGGTGAGCGAATACTGAGAATGACCGTCAGCGGACCTCCTGGAAGTGGCACTTCGACGCTGGTAGGAAAGTTGTGTGAGGACCGTGACTGGTCCTCTGTCAACGGGGGCGACATATTCCGAGAGGAGGCGTCGAACCGAGGTCTCACTGTGGTTGAGTTCAGCGCTCTGTGTAAACAGGATTTGGATGTAGACCGTTCTTTGGACACGATTCTGAGGCACGCAATGAGTGATCCAAAAGGTCCCGAGGTGATTGAGAGCAGACTCTGCGGCTGGTGGGCCCACGAACTCGACCTACAATGCCTCAGAGTATGGGTCTCGGTTTCAAACGAAGAAAGAGCCAGAAGGATTCAGAACCGAGAGGGAGGGAACTACCAAACCTGTTTGGAACTCTCCAAGCAGCGTCAGAGCAATGACATGGAGAGATACCGTGAACTGTACGACATCGATCTGGACGACATGAGTCCGTACAATCTCGTAGTAGATGCCGACGAATTGGATGCTAACGAGGTTTTCGGAGTCGTTAGCACGGCATTGGAGTAAGTGGTAGAATGGATGAAAGTAATTTCTGGGAACTCTCCGAGGCCTCCACGAATCCTGGATTCGGATGTGCTCCTAGTGAACGCTCGCTCGATGATTTACTATCTGCAGGAGTGGTACTAGTGGACAAGCCTAGGGGTCCCTCAAGCCACCAGTTGGCGGCTTGGGCCAGGGAGACATTGGGAATCACGAAACTGGGTCATGGTGGTACCCTTGATCCGTTTGCAACGGGACTTCTAACTATACTGTGTGGCAAGGCCACTAGGCTCACTGAAATAGTCCTCAAGGGCGACAAGAGGTACGTCGGAGTGTTGCGATTTGGCAGGGATGTCTCAGACGACGAATTCGAATCTATCCTATCTCTGCTCAACGGCGTAATCTACAATGTCCCTCCTCTCGAGTCCGCTGTCAAGATACAAGTCAGGACCCGCACTATCCACTCTCTGAGGATGCTGGAATCTGACACTGACTCGCGCATCGCTGCCTTTGAAGTCTCGTGCAGCGCTGGGACATACATCAGGACCCTCGCCAAGGACATCGGACTGATGCTGGACACGAAATGCGAGCTGACCGAGTTGCATCGAGACAGGACAGGTCCATTCGACCAGACTATGGCTTGCACCATGCAGCAGCTTGCAGATGCGGCATTTCTGCACAGGGAGCATGGTGATGACAGCGCCTTATTGAAACTCATTTCTCCGGTCGAGGTCTTGCTTTCGAGTCTGCCCTCTCTCACTGTAAAAGATGGCGCAGCAGCAGCTCTCTCACACGGAGCACCTCTAGCGAGTCCAGGTGTCGTCAGAGCGCAGAAGGGAGTGCCGGAAGGTTCCAATGTACTCGTGCAGAGCATCAAGGGCGAAGCCGTATCTGTAGCCAAATTAACAGTTGACACCGATGCTCTTCCTAAAATGAAGTCCGGAGAAGTCGCAGTTGCTCATGCTGTAATGATGGAGCCAGGTACTTACCCGCAGAGTTGGTCCAAAGAATAAGGGCTCAGGCCATCTCATGCTCTTCGTAGACCCACTCTTCTGTCTCCAAACGAATTTTCAGTTTCATCATTTCAGTCACACACCACCGGCTCAAACACCATGAAGCACCCTTGCGCGGCATCCTTCTTCGGATTCGCGTATGGTATAACTATTCCCTGAAAATCACCGATTATCGGCCAGAAAGGGGGTCGGAGATGCAAAAAACCGGGCCACTGGGCTACTTCTTGTGGTTGAAGGGCTTGCGTACTCTGTTCGGACTGAAATATAGGGCTGTGAGCGAGATTAGTACCACTCCCACGGAAATGAAAATCAAAGCTGGACCTCTGTCTAGGGAGTCTATGATGCCCTCTCCTCCGTCTTCGCTTTCGGACACATCCAGAATAACAGTAAGGTCGTTGTTGTTCTCTGAGGTTTCTGCTATCGACCCCGTTCCGTCCGCTGCCACCTCGATAGTCAGAGTCTCGCCATCTTTCACTACCTGTGCGTCACAGACGGCTGCACCGAGTCCCCCGGACTCAATATGATCAATCATTATAGCGCCCACTAAGATTCCGTCCACTCTGCACTTGACGTCAACAGCATCAGCGCCTCCGCGACCCTCGTTCCTGATGTATGCGTGAATCTCGATGATGTCACCATCAACTAGATTCGACACGCTGACGCCATCTCTCCTCACGTCTACCATCTCAACCAGCAGGTCAGGTTTTGCGGTCACGATGACCTCTATGTTTTGAGAAATCTCATTAGTACCGTCGCTTATCGAAATCGCCACTGAGTGCGATCCGGAATCGACGGGAGTCAGCACCAAGTCTCCCGCTGCGTCGAAGGTTGCCCATGATCTGCTGGTCTCCAGTGCCAGTGATTCAGTGTCCGGGTCAGTGATTGTCAGATCGACTACCATAGTCTGTCCCAGTTCTATGTAGACGGTCAGTGGCAGACCATCAAGCACAGGAGGATCTTCAACTGGAGTGACTGTTACTAACATTGAATCGGACCAGGTGTTCCCAAGTGCATCGCTGACAACAACTTCAATGCTGGCTTCGCCCCAAGCATCCCGGGCCGGCTGTATCCTGATGTACTGGTCGACTACACTTACTTCGATAATCCCCGAATCGGAGCTCACCGCACTGAGGGCAAGGTTCTCTGGAGCAGTAAGGTCGTCGCTGCATCTGACATCCATAGGGAGGTGGACTCCGACATCGTCCTCATTGAACGACATGTCCTCAAGCCCGAGACATTCGGGGTCATAGTCCCAATGCACGGAATAACCACCGGTTATGGTCATAGATTGGATGTGAACAACAGTGGATTCAGCCGTCCCGTTCGATGACCATTGGAACCTTGAAGCGATACCTACTGACATATCGTTCCCCTGTACTGGCAGTGCGTGACCCACAGGCACGTCCACTGAGAAGGCACCGTACTGAAGTGGTATGCTGTCTACCAGACTGTTGCCGATGGCGAATCTGATGTAACTGGTGTCCGCTAAGCCGCCAAGTGTCCCTGAGACATATCCTTGAATCACCAGATGAGGGTCGTTGACATCAATCCGAGCACCTGAGATGCATCCATCCTCAATTTCTATCCTAATGTGTTGGAGGGAATAAGATATGTCCAGTAATTCTCCCGATTGCATCTCGATGTAGTCTCCATCTACATCATCAGGCAGCGCCCATATTGTGTGGTTACCGGTGCCGAATACGTGTATCCTGCCCAGCTGCTGCAGTGGTGGCACTTCCACGTCGAAAGACCACTCGCCAGTTACAGATCCTTCAGGGATGAGTCCACATGACTCCTGAGAGAGCCCAGAGATTGCCCCATCATATGGCCCGATGTCAATTACAGGGGAATCAACATCGTTGACCGTGTTGGTGGCCTTGACAGTTTCGAAAGAGTACCAAGGCTGATGGTATTTCACCCGGAGGCCCACTGCATCTACCCTGACTTCGGAGTCATCAGTGGTTCCGGTAGATACGTAATCGATGGTGAACTGAGTATCCTCCAGGGAGGACCAGTCGGCAAGGGCCAGTCCGTCGAGAGATAGAATCATTGGATTGGTCATTCTGTATATCGGTCCGAATGTTCGAGCGTAGGTAACGACCAACTTATCCGAGCCGTGGTTCTGCAGGATGACCCTGACCGAGTCCTGATTCAAGGTGTCTGGAATAGAGAAGTGTAGCACTAGAGAGACATTAGCGACCAGCATCCCATGTAGTCCACTGAAATCGTAACCTGTCATCGTGATGTTAGGTCCCTTTGACCAAGTGTAGTACGAATCCGGCTCTCCCAGAGTTGCATTGGAGTTAGTGATACTGTTTGAGGCCCATGAGGTAGAATACTGGAAATTGTCCGGCCTGTCATGAGTGAAAGACAGTTCTCCGTCGGCCACCATGCCCAACGAGTAGTCGGCGGCATCGCTGGAGAATCCGGCAGTACTGGATATTTCCCACTCCTCTGAGTCGGAGAAATCACCAGCCTCCAGCAGCTCTGTACCTTCGGCCCCAATCACAGTGTCGGCCGTGGCAAATGGCACCAGAGGTGCCAAGCCGGCCACAAGCAAGATGACGAGCACGACTCCCGAACGAGTCCTCATGGCATAGCAACGGGAGTGAGCAGGGCTTCAATCCGTTGGTCTCAGGTGCTTCGTGCCTCGGACGCGTAACGGTTGATAAACAGGCATTGAGTCCAAGTTGTCAATACGGCTGTGATGGTGTAGCGGTTAGCACGGTGGGTTGTGGTCCCGCCGGCCCGGGTTCAAGTCCCGGTCACGGCCCCATTTTATGCTCGCGATCGTCGAGGTGCCCGTCTTCGATTTCGTGCCCCATCCTATCTATCTTGGTCGTCAAGTATTGGATATTCAGTTCTCCTATTCCGACGACCAAAGGCATCCTCTCAACTATGTTGATACCATTTTGAACCAGTTGCATTGCTTTGTCAGGATTGTTTGTGAGCAAGCACACACTCTTGATTCCAATAGCACTCAGTATTGTTGAGGCGATTCCGTAGTCCCTTGCATCTGCAGGATGGCCCAGTAGTAGGTTTGCATCAAAAGTATCAGCACCATGGTCCTGTAGGTTGTACGCCTGTATCTTGGCATGCAGGCCTATGCCGCGCCCTTCTTGTCTCAGATAGACGATGCACCCCCATCCAATATCGTGAATCTGTCTCATCGCTGCATCCAACTGGGCACCACAGTCACACCGGAGGCTGCCAAAGGCATCTCCTGTCAGACATTCAGAATGCACCCTGACTAGCACCGGGTCCGGCCCACTCATGTCGCCTAGGGTAAGTGCCACATGGTCCAGGCCTGTGTTCTTCTCGTGGAATACCCTGATGCGGAAGTCTCCATACGATGTCGGGAGGCGTGCATCTGCCGGAACCTCCCCGAGTTCGTTGACGTTGTATTGGTCGGGCACGGTGACCACCGAGATGAACGCCCCCTTTGAACAATATCCAAGCAGCCTACCGCTTCTCGATACGGAAAACGTACTCTCCCGCATCCTCACTCACACCTAGCAGGACAAGTCCCATCCGGTCGCAAAGGGCAGGTATGTCGTGAAGTGTTTCAGGGTCATCACAGAGGACCTCAAAAAGCGTGCCATGGGCCGCTTCCCCAACCGCCTTGCGAGTTTCGTGCACGGGCACTGGACAGAGGAATCCGACTAGGTTGAGAGCGACTATGCCCTCATCGACCATGATTCCACCTAGGCTTCCACGATAATCGGGGACAGAGACCTGCCGTTGAATTCTCTGGCCTTGATTACGCCGATGACGTAGGCGACCTTCTCGACGTGTATCTCGACCTCAGTCTCATCGTCGCTCTGGGAAATCTCTCCGATTACAATGTCGGGTATTCGTGCTTGATTGGTTATCCAATCGGCTATCGCCCACTTGGTGGAATCCGATTTGCCTATTGAGAGCCGAATTTTCACCATTCCAAAGTTATCAGATACCTCGTCCCAGTCCTCTCTCTTTCCGATAGGGTCTCTTTCGACACCCTCTGGAAGCGGAGGTGCGTCGACGACAGGAATAGCCATGTTCCAAGTTGAAGAGATTTTTGCAATCTGAGGCTCGTCCTCACGAGTTACGAAACTCCAGGCTTCACCTTTCCTGCCCATCCTGCCAGTACGTCCTATCCTGTGCACATAGGATTCCGTATCATCAGGGAGATCGTAGTTCACGACATGAGTGATGCCATCCACATCCAGTCCGCGTGCCGCTACATCTGTAGCGATGACTATGCTCTCCCGGCCTTCCTTGAAAGACCCGATTATCTTCTCTCTCTTGTTTTGTGCGAGGTCACCATGAAGCCCGATGGCCTTGATTCTGAATTTGCCAAGCCTCTCTGAGAGGATATCTACCATTCGCTTAGTATTAGCGAATACGAGCATCTGGTCGCCTTCGTTCATTCGGCATATGATACGACCTAGCGCCCAGAGCTTATTCGCCCTGCCAATCTTGATTGCGTACTGATCGATCTCAGGGATCTCGACCTCCATGTCCTCGCTCATCACGTGGATAGCGTCCGACATGAACTCGTCCGCCGCGTCCAGCACCTCCTGCGGAAAGGTCGCACTGAACAACAGGGTCTGTTCTCTGTTAGTAGTCTGCTCGAATATCCAGAGGACGTCGGGGAAGAATCCCATGTCCAGCATCCGATCGGCTTCATCGAGGCAAAACAAGCTTATTCCCTCAAGATTGAGGTGCCCTCGCTTGGTCATGTCGATGACACGACCGGGAGTTCCGACCACTATATCAGCGCCCTGATTGAGTCTCTTTGCCTGCTTCTCAAGATCGGTGCCCCCATAAACGGTCTGTATCGACAGCCCCTTGTCTCCCTGTAGCAAATCCATCTCCTCTGCTACCTGCACGGCCAACTCCCTAGTTGGACAGAGCACGATTGCCTGCGGTTCTCCCCGAGGCGTGCACTTCTCTAGGATTGGTATACCAAAAGCTCCGGTTTTGCCCGAACCGGTACGGGCCTGGCCAACTACATTCAAACCCTGTCTGGCCAGAGGAATAGCCTCGCGCTGAATCTCAGTCGGCTCAGTCCAACCGTTAGCCTCGATAGCTTTCGCAATCGGAACCTGTAGGTCCCAAGACGAGAAGCCGGCTATCGCTGAATTCATGGTATCGCCTCAGAAGGTTTCCGAATCGCGGATTTCCTTCTGCAGTTCGCCCATCCAGTACTTGCGGCAGTTTTCCTTCGTGAGAAACTGATCCTTACTTGAGAAACTGTGGTTGAAATGCCCCTTGTCGGCAGACGCCCACTGGCTCTTCTGCTTCTTGTGGAACTTCTGCAGGACGTGCTGTCGCATGTACTGTCTGAACTTTATCGACTTGCTTCGATTAATGCCTTTGGGCGTCACACCGTCCCAAAGGCGCTCGAATCGCTCAAGCTTGTCATCGAACTCCTCGCTCATGCTTGGTCCTCGCTGTGCGGCCGACCTGACTTCTGTTTATCATATTCACCCTCAGGGGGCGAATCACCGCTACGCGGTGCGTCCATTTCCTCAAATGGGGGGTCGACCCTCTCTAGTGGGGCTAGGAAGCGATTCTTCTCCTCCTCAGTCCCCTCTATTTCTAAGTCTCTGGAATAAGCGGTTAGTTTCTTCCGCAGATCTGGGCGAGTTTCCTGTTTGAGCAACTCGGTAGCCGCGTCTCTCAACGCCCCACCGCTCATGATTATCGGGAGGTGCTCAATGCAGGCTTTGCGCAGATTGTAGTCCCTGCTTCTGGCGCCATCAATCACCATCTTGTTGACACGCGGGTTCTGCATGTCCAGCTTCTTGAGCGCCCTGATGACCGACTTCCTGACTCCATCGTCATCATCTAGCATCGCCGATTCGATGAAAATAGTAGCTATCGCTGGTTCCTTGTTGGCTAGGGTTATGAGCGTGTGAGAGGCATATCTCCTTACTAGAGCATCCTCGTCTTCCAGTGACCAACCTATCAAGTCCCATCCGGTGGCTCCCGCCTTGGAAGCGATGGTACGTAGAATCTTTGAGCCACGTCTACGTAGGTCCCTGTCCTCCTCGCGAATCAGTTCATCGAGGTGCAGGCAGCCCGCCTCTGGCCAGTTCTCTGCTGTCAGGCGAAGCGCTTCGAAGGCGTTGGCCCTACCATCCTGCTTTTGATTGCGCAACTCTCTCCTCAATATCTCCTCGCAACCCGAAGGGAATACTGGTGCGACCTTCAGCAGGCAGTCGCGTGCTGCATCTTCCACTCGTGGATCTTCGTCTAGCAATCTGTCAGACAGGCACTGTAGCAGACCATCATGCCTCTTCAGAGCGAAGGAGGGGAGGGCACTAAGTGCAGCTATTCTGTTACCGCCATCATCATCGTCCAGTGCATCAAGCAGAACTTCGTGAGCATCATTGATTTGACTCTCCATCACACGATGCAAGGCCTGGATAGCATCGGTCCTCCTAGCGAAACCCCCTCCTAGGCTGCGAGAGAGCTGCAACCCATCCGAGTCGCCACGTGCCAAAGGTAGTATCTCATACACAGGAATTCTCAGCCATATGCCCTCCAGAGGCAACATATCCCGGATATTTACATCCGCAACAGGGCCCCGGCGACCAATCGCTTTCCCAGTGCGCGGGTTCCGTGCAATGTAATCCCTCGCCATACTGCTTCGGCCCGCGCATACCGCCACCTCACTTGAACTGACTGTTTTTCTGTTCCTCTGAGAGAGGTAAGTATCAAGCGTCTCCCTCAGCCTGATGAGTCTCCGGGAGAGCATGGACAAGGGTCATCAGCAGGATGTCTGCCACCTGTTGCACATCAGTTTAGAGGGGTTGTCGGGAGGCACGACGACCAGTGACGAACTGTCACGCATCTGGTCCCTAGAATTGCAGTGGTTCACTCCCGAGGATGCAGATGAGATAGTGACGGCCTTGGTCGAGAGAGGATGGTTGACCGAATCAGAATCCAAACTATCCCCTGCCTCCAATCTCGAGCTCTCGCGGCCTCCACTAGGATGGCGCCCGACTCCCCGTAGGTTACTGGAAATTCCTCAGTTCCAGCAGATGCCACCAACTCAACCTGATTCCGCCCCAGAGGTGGCAAAGGTCGTAACTGAGTCTAAGCCTATGCCAAGGGTCTCTGACCCGACTCCTAGTGCCCTACTCCCTGATCGAGCCGAGGGCTCGATACCACAGCTGATTGGGATGATTGCAGACAAATCAGCCCTTGAGAACAAGGAGGTGATGCGAAGAGCTCAGAGGAAGCGTCGCGCACTGGGTCCTGTTACTTTGTGGATGGCACTGGCGCTGGTGGCTAAAGAACAGGGTCTCGACATGCACGATGTGACTACGGCAATCGAGGCCTAATCAGGCGTAGTCGTTAGAGGTTCGGAACTCGGCTGCAAGCAGCCCGGGCAGGACAAGCAGCGCCATCACTAACGAGAACAGCACAGATATCGAACTCACTATGCCGAAGTCCTGGATGACCGGGATGGGCGACAGCAGCAGTACCATGAAACCACAGATTGTGGTTCCGGCGGAGAGCAGGAGGGCAGTCCCGGTTGTTGAGTACATGTCCCGCATCGCCTCCCATGTCCCCATGCCCGAGTTCCTGTTCGCTTCTATCCTCCTCCAGACGTGAATCGAGTAGTCGATGCCGAGTCCGATGGTCAGGGCAGTAATCATGATTGTCAGGACGTTCCAGTTGATTCCAATCATCGCCATCGCACCGACAACCCAGGCCCCGGCAAGGCCGACGGGTAGAATCACGACTAGTGACTGACCCAGCCTCCTAGTTAGTAGGATCAGCACTAGTATCGAAACGAACAGGCTGATGGCCGTCGTTTCAACTTGTGAAAGCACCAGCCCTGAGAGCACGTTGTTGAGAACCACGACATCTCCTGTGATGTAGACCTCGCCACCGACTAAACCATCATCCTCCAGCAATTGGGCCTGTTTCGCGAAGACCTCTGCTACTTCCTGGGCCTCCTCACTGGTCCTGACCAACACGTCAACCCGCATCTTGAGGAACCGGAGCGACCCCCCATCCTCTGACAGAGCCACATGCATCGCAGTCCTCTCAGCCCAAGTGTGTCCTCTCAGGACGTCGCCCACCGAGTCATTACTCAGTAGAGACGTCACGGCAGCAGTCAGATCCCCTTCTTCAAATCCGTCTGCGACACCCAGTTGACCCTCGAAGATACCTAGGTGAAAAGACTCGCCTAGTCCCGGGTCGTTCTCGATGGCATCCCTCAGAATGGGATAGAGTCCGTCATAAGATGGACGCTGGATCCCGGTATTAGTCGGGTTGACAACTTCTGGAAGTCCAGAGATTCTGCCATCAAAGAAACCCAGTCCCTTCATCAGGTCCCTCTCTCCCGACAGGGCACCTTCTTGAAATTCTGGCTCAACGAGTATGATCACTGACTTCCAAGCCGCAGCATCGTAAGAATCGTAGATGTCGTTCCTTACTTCCATGACTTCCATCCCCTCCTCAGAAAGGAAGTCAGTCAACTCGAAACTGGTGTCAAGCTCCCTTATTGCCACGATGACAGAGCCCATGGTTATCATCGCCACTATCAGCAGAACTCTCGCGGTGTTTCTCCTCTGAAATCGGGTCGCTATGTCCGCTACCCTGTCCATTCGGAGGCCCCTATGATGCATCTCTCCTGCGCTATTTTCGACAACAACGTGCACCGCTCCTACAGTGATGGTGCTGGCCGCGAATGCCGAAACCACCCCGAGGGCTAGGGTGAATCCAAAGGTCCTGAGCGGAGGGAGTTCAGATGACATGTTGGCGAGGAAGGCGAATACAGTGGTCACCACTGCTAAAGACAGGGCGAGACGCAGCACGGAGAACGACTCGACCCAGGCTTTGGCCGCGCTAATGGGCCGATTCTTGGCGAATTCGTAGCCTCGTTGCAAATGGATTGAGTAATCGATACCCAATCCTAGCACGACCGGAGCGACCGCAACCTCGAGAACTGACATCCGCATTCCCAGTAGAGTCACGATGCCGTAGGTCCAGACCAAAGCGGCAGACAGTCCAAGAAGAGGCGCTGCCACCATCATAAAGGAGCGGAAGGCAATAGCCAAGAGGGCCACCACCACCATCACAGCGATTAGAAGAAGCCAGACTAGGTTGCCCATTGTCGACTGGTTAATATCATGACTAATCAAATCGTCAGAGATGACTCCGTAGGCAAGTGACGAACCTCCTCCTAGAGGGTGTTTTACTGTCAACATGGTCCTAATCGTAGAAGTCTTCTCACGTCTCTCGTCATCGCTGATATCTCCGCTAATCTCAATCACCCACATGGTGCTCGAGGCAGAAGGCGTGGGATCTCCCTCACCGCTGTCAAGCCATTCGCAGACCGGTGCGTAGTCCAGATCTTCATGGAGCATTGCCGACGCAGCGAAAGAAGCCGAGGCGATGGCCTGTTCGTTCCCTATCGCATCAGAGCATCTCTCGCCCTCACTCACCGCGTCGAGCAGATTCTCCCAATCGGTGAAGTCGCTGAGGCTGCGGCCTTGTTCATCCCTTTCCTCAAGGGCACTCTCAAGCATTCCAGCGGCATTCATGTGGGCTATGATGAATCCTTGATTGGCTTGCGAGAATTCTTCGATCCTATCTAGGTCGTCCGATAGCTGCTGCAGTGCAACTATCTCGAGGACGTTACAGGGCGAGTTCTCGCACGAGTTGGTTCCGTCAGCCGTTTGGTCATAAGGCTCAACGTTGATGTATATTAGATGAGGAGAGGCCTGCATGACCTCACCAATCCTGTCTTCAGCGGCATCCGATTCAGTTTCGGGAGCGAATGAGGCTATGTCTGTGGTGAAACCAGGAAACTCCAGCAGAACCTGAGCCATTGCAGCTGTGAAAAGGACACTCAGCACCACTATTGGAAGGGCAGATTTCTCAAATGCCCTTACCAGAGGCTCTGGGACCGAGTCTCCATTCGCCATACCGCGGCCAAAACTACCCCATGTATAACTTAGGCTCTGCTTGGACCCTAGGGGGTCCAACCTGAGTATGAAAGCCCTCAAAAGGGAAGGGCCGGTCGGGCGGCTGTCATGCCAATCAAGGTACTAATGAATGAAGGTCGCGAACTACGACTACGAATGGTAGGAGAGAGTCATACGACCCTACAGCTGTTCCGCTCCAGACTCAACAGCAGCAAGGACGTCGAGTACTCGAACTACTTCCTGAACCACCCCGACCTCGATGAACCAGAACTGTATCTCAGGACTGTCAAGGGCAAGAGCGCTGAGAAGGTATTCAAGAGCCTCTGCTCCGGTATCTCAAAGGATCTCTCTAAGCTCAAGCTGTGAAGGCGGTGAGGATTTGACCGCCGACTCTGTGGAGAGGCATCTGGGACTGACAGGCTGGTCTGCGGAAGGAGAGGGGACCGGCGGCTTACTGAAGGTTAGAGTGGAGGATTTCAGGGTCGAAGAGGTCTCTCAGATCCCAGCGCTCGATCCCAAGGGCAGGTTCACGGTCGTGCGAGTTACTCTGAACAACTGGGAGACCAATCGATACCTCAACCGTCTGGCTAAGGCCTGTAGAATCAGTCGGAAGAGGGTATTCTCCTCTGGAATGAAGGACAAGCGAGCCGTGACGACACAAATCCTAGTCATCGACGCCCCTCAGTCCAAAGTGGAACAGGTTAGTATTGCCGACTCGACAATCGAGATTCTCGGCAGGACTCACCAGAAAATAGGAATGAGCGACCACGACGGAAACAGATTCACCATCACCGTCCGAGGATGCTGCAATTCGGACGGTAGTCCGATTGATGGCAAGGAGGCTATGAGGAGAGTCAGAGTGATGCAGTCGAGCATGTCCGAGAGGATGGGAGCCGACGCGTTCCCCAATTGGATCGGCCCGCAGAGATTCGGCGCTACTAGGCCAGTCACTCCAGAGGTGGGGAGGGCGGTAATCGAGGACGACTACAAGAGGGCTTGCGACTTATATCTAGGGATGGCAGGGCACAACGCGACCGAAGATGTGGCAGCTTTCAGGACCATGTGGCGCAAGACTGGGGATCCTCAGAAATGCTTGGAGGTTATACCCCGTCACTTGGGTTACGAGAGAGGCATACTTGAGAGGTTGATGAAAGACTCTGAGAACTGGCTCGGCGCTTACAAGAGCCTACCTCACTCCTTACAACTTCTGACCATACACTCTCTACAGTCACTTACCTTCAATCATGCATTAGCCGGGCGTCTGGCCTCAGGACTCTCACTCGTAGAACCTGAGTTGGGTGACTTGGTTGCCCCGATGCAGTCAAACGGCCGAATTGATGTTTCCAAGATGGCCTTAGTCAGCGAGTCCAATCTTGAGAGGTGCCGACGCAACTGCAGACTGGGCAGACTGGCGGTGACCGGTCCGCTGCCTGGAGGGAATGCAATCTTCGCACAGGACCATCCTGGAGATATCGAGCATCAAGCGCTTGAGGACACCGGTTTGGCGGATGCGGATTGGAACGTTTCGAGAATTCCCCGCCTAACTTCCTCGGGGACACGCAGGCCGCTTGCAGTGCCCTTCCGCTCGTTCTCGGTCGAGGAGGCTCCCGAACTTTCAGACTCCTCGGCTTCGGAGAAGTGGGAGAGGGGCCCGGGTGAGGCAGACCTGTGGCACCCCGATGGCGCCAGCCTCAGGATGAGGTTTGAATTACCACCGGGAACCTATGCTACAGTGCTCATGCGAGAACTGATGAAGTCCCCATTGGACCACTATTGAATCAGAGGCGACCCATCTCAAGAGCCTCTATCTGGCCCACTAGCGGATTGATTCCCCTGACTTTATTCTCGAAGCCGTCGACGATGCCTTCGCCTTCTCCGAGGACCACTTGAACCTCGATAAACATCATTCCAAAGGCCAGTGGCTTGACCTCTACAGCTTGAACCTCTTCGAAACTGTCTATTTGCTCGGCTATTCCGTCGTAGTCAGGAGTGCCGTCCTCAGGCTGATCTATAGTGACCTTGTACTTCACAACGACATGCCCCATTCGCTCACCTCTCAATCAGGGCCCTTCGAACCTACACTCTGGACATACGTACTTGACAGCCTGCACCCTGCTCTGCTCGCTGCGACCAATCGAGTGGCCACACTCAGGGCAAGGGAAGGTAGTACTCCTCTTGTCAACTAAGGGCAGTCCGGATGATACGCAGAAGTTTGCTTTCCGTGACATTGCCATTCCTCGGTGACGCGGCGAACTGCACTCCCCTTTTAGCGTTGACCGAGAGGAGCAGCAATAACATCCTTGCAGTGGCCCGATTAGAGTCTTGAGGAAATTTCAAATCAGACTGCCCCCCCGTTCTTTGATAGTATGGGTGAGAAGGAGATTAGTCTGACAGGAGTGCAAGAGGATTTGAGTCGCTACGTGACCGATGAAGGCGGGATATGGAGTCTCAGGCAATTGGAGAAAGTTAGAGGTTGGAACAATATCGAGTACGCACCTGGTCTGTCTGGCAAGAACACCCCCTCTACTGGCCTGTCGATGAATCGTGCATACATCCCTCCTGGAGGGGTCGCTAAGGCTCATATCCACGTTGGTTTCGATGTTATGGTCTATCTTCTGCAGGGTAGTGTCCGTCACGAATATGGTCCGGGTTGTAGGAAGTCAGTGGTGCACAGCGCAGGCGATATGTTCTACATCGAACCGGGTTTACCGCACGAGGTCTTCAACTGCTCAGATTCCGAATGGGTATACGCGGTCGTCTCTCGGTCAGACGCATCCGAGTGGCAGAATATAGAGCCATACGATCGAGATTCAGAGTGATTGTAGTCACTCCTCCTCACGCTTCTGAATGCGTCTGAAACCGACCTTTGACTCCACCTCGACAGACTCTTCCTCGACGACAATCCCCAGTTCGGACAAGTGGTTCTGCACCTGCTCCAATGCACTCTTCCCCTGTGCCTTCCTCCGGGGTCGAGGCAGTCTGTTTTGACAGATTAGATAGGTCTCAGAGGATGCACTTCGACTTGCCGTGGGCGAGTATCTCCGGACGTTGGAAAAGCGATCCCGAGCGGCGGTAATCAGGCCCTCGATACCTGTGCCCTGAAAGATCTTCGTGACGAAGCTGCCACCATGAGGGATAAACTCCATCGCCGCATCGAGGACTAGGGTAGAAAGCTCAAGTGAGATTGTCTGATCGGTGTCGTATCGCCCAGTCAAATTGGGAGAGATGTCACTGACCACGACGTTTAGTTCTCGTTCACCCAGAGTCTGTTTTATTCGTGTAATTGTATCCTCTTCAGTGATGTTACCGATGATGATGCTAGCACCGTCGACTGGAGATGTCGCCAGCAAGTCCACTCCGATTACCAACCCTTCCTCTCCGACCTCTTCGACAGCTACCTGAGTCCACCCTCCGGGATGGCATCCCACATCGAGCACCGCATCTCCTCTGCGAATGATGCCGAAGCGCTCTTGAATCTGCTTGAGTTTGTACGCCGAACGCGTGCGATATCCCTTGGAGCGCGCTATCCTCTTCCAAGCGTCGCGTCTGCTGTCTTGATACCAGCGCTTGCTCATAATGAGTCCTCGGGCCACGGGGTTATGAAGGAGGCTTGCCGGAAAAGCGCTCACAGGCCAATCTCGTCTATCAGCGCCTGAGCAGTGTGTCTGATGGCCTGCTCTGACTGCATCTCTGGTGAGAATCCGGTGGAGAACAGAAACTCGACATCAAGGGAGGTCTTCGGAACATCGCCAGCCCAGCCACGATCCCCTCCGGTGTATTCAATTGAGACTCCTTCCAGTCCGCTCTCCTCGATCACAATCTCTGCGATTTTGCCAACCGAACAAGTGTCTCCGGTCCCGAGGTTGTACAGGTTGACATCAGCGTCGACGCCGTCAACTAGATGCAGCATGGCGCTGACACAATCCTCGGCCGACATGTACGACTTCTCCTGCTTACCGTTTCCCAGGACCTCCAATCGAGAAGGGTCAGACTTGAGTTTGTGCACGAAGTCGTAGATGACGCCATGGGTCCCTCTAGGGCCGACGATGTTGGCGAATCTGTGTATCCATGACTTGGCGCCAAAGGTGCCGCACCAAGCGGTAATCAGGGCTTCCGAGGCAAGTTTGGAAGCCCCGTAGAGTGAAATTGGTTTTATTGGACCATATGTCTCGGGCGTCGGCATCTGGGAAGCCTCACCGTACACTGCCGAGGACGAAGAGAATGAAATCCTACTCACTCCCTCCATGCGCATGGATTCTAGTACATTGTAAGTCGCTATCGTGCCTTGTTTGAGGTCGGTATCGGTGACAGAGGTGCCCAGCCTGATGTCAGGGTTTGCTGCCATGTGGTGGACCGTGTCCACGCCTTCCATGGCCAATCTCACGGACTCTAAATCGAGCAAATCTCCTCTCACGACTTCCACCATGTTCGAGCCAGCGTGATGGGAGAGAAACTCTTCGCGCCCGCTGCTGAAGTTGTCGAGTACGCGCACCTGCCTGCCCTTGGCGACTAGAGAGTCAACTAGGTGGGAACCGATGAACCCCGCGCCTCCAGTAACCAGTTCCATGTCCACACGACCCTAGGGTCAGCCTTGAGTCCATCGGGTTGCCGCCGCCGGCAAATCAGACCCACATGCCGCTCTGTTTGCGCCCCCGCAGTGCGTGGGCAGCGGCGAGGAAACCTATCAGGGACAAGTGAGCAACCGTGCAGAATGGGCAGATGTGAGGGGCGCCTTCGACCTGAGTCAATTCAACAAAAATCAGGAAGACGACGAAGGGCAGACCGGCGAGTCCGGCTAGCAACGAGTAGGTGGTGAATGACTCTGCCCATTTCGCATGCATGTCCATCCGCAGTGACAGGAAGAGGAAAAACAGCAAGCTGAAAGAGAGTAGTCCAGTGATTCCCCAGGGGATGCCAAAGAGATTATTCCATTCCGGATCACCAATCACCGAACCACACTGGACGAGCCCCTCAGAGGCGCACATACTGCTCTCGCCCGAATCAAGCAGTGAGTTGTGGATGGCGTAGGTCCAACCCGATGACATCAGTCCGACTACTGAGAATGCCAATCCTGAATCGATTATCGCCCTAGTGCCGTCTTCGCCATCCTTCGACCTAGCTTGCAGGACGAGGACCGAGGCAATCGCCAGTCCGGCGATGAATATCATCAGAGGGGCATCGAGAGCCATCAAGAGCCCCCCACTAGGCGCTGCAAAGCGCCTTCCATCTCTTCCCCATCGGGGTGGTTGCCCGGCTGTTGAGGGTTCCAAGCCACTATCCCGTCAGGCTGTAGCAGTGCGGCAAATGGCGTTCCGGGCAATTCCCAGTCTCCACTCGTCCTCGAATTCAGGTCGTCGATGTAGGCCCACGAGTGTGGGTTTCCGGGCCTGTCTGCGCAGTTAGAGTTAGTCTTACAGCCATCGTAAGGGGTCTTGTCCCTGAAAGCCTCCACTTCTCCTCTGCTGCTGTCGTGACCCTGGATTCCGAGTTCAACCACGACGGTAACGAAGGTAACTTTCTGATTCCATTGCGAGTGCAACTGACTCATCAACTCGCCCTCGCTCCAGCAGTACGGGCAGTCAGTATCGATGTACTGCACCACTATCCAATTACCATCTCCACCCGGTGCCCAACTTTTGTTGAACAAATCAGACAGACGAAAATCTCCCCATTCTCCGCCGCTGTAAGCCTGGACTGAGAAGTCGGGAGCCAACTCACCCTCTGAAGGGCCGACCTTGACTACAGGTGCCAGAAGCATTACTGCCATCAGGATCATGCTAGTAACTCCGAAGGTCACCAGAGCCGCCATCAACCTGACATCGTCATCCCTGCCCTTGGGGGCAGCCGCCCTTCTTCTCCTAGCCATGCATCTCCCTCGGGTGGCTCATCCATTTTCAGGGATTCGATGGTCTCTGGGCGGCGGCGAGTAAGCCGTAACACAGTCAGTTAGTTCCAGAATTCCTAATCCCGCCCGTAACACGCCTCTCACACGGGGTCAATGCGAACGCTTCATTTGGCTCCCGTGGAGGCTCCATCCCGTGGCGCGAGCTGAGCCGGAGGACAAGTACTCCATCGGAGATGGAGAAGGCCGTGATGACGAGGCCGCTTTTTGGGATAGCTTCTTTGAGAAACTCAAGCCTCTCAAAGAGTCCTTTGACAGCGTTCGCGAGGGCTTCGCCGGCAGTATTGTCGGCGAAGGATTGGATACCATGGCCCAACTAATCGATGACGTCGGCGACGCTGCTGAAGCCACTACTCGCAGGACGATTGAGCTGACTTATTCGTCGATACTCAGAAGTCCAGCCAGCATCGTAGTCCTCCTTCTTCTGGTAACTACGGTAATCGGTAGGGACGCCATGGAGTTCGAGCATCAAATCAATGGAGACGTCGAGATATACTTGCCCGATGGGGCTGATTCCAGTATCCTATTACAGCAGGTTAGGGAGCAGTGGTCGACTGACATTTTCATCTTGTATGTGCAGACCGACAACGCTGTCGACGATTCCAGTCACAGAGGAACAGAAAATATTACCAGCGTAGAGATACTGAAACAGATCTCGTGGATAGAGGGAGACGATCAGAATCGAGGGATAGGCGGCTACCAGTCTGGACTCGACTACAACAAAGAGGACAGAGGAGGAATTGACGGCGTTGTTTGGGTAATTTCCCCTGCGCAGATTATCAAAGAAGCGAACTCATCTAACTACCGCTTCAACTGCGCGATGGAAAAGTATGCGCTACCGACAGGAGACAACGAAAACTGCGCGGTCTCGTCACTCAATCCCTACGAAGGGTACTCGATTCCAGAAGGCT
>Ga0315334_10000176_pt1 | contig 41678 bp, 41 predicted proteins | sample M150034915metaG_FD_205555 | JGI IMG/M metagenome (GOLD analysis project Ga0315334, IMG submission 205555) | Ammonia-oxidizing marine archaeal communities from Monterey Bay, California, United States - M1 500m 34915 | ecosystem: Environmental > Aquatic > Marine > Intertidal zone | place: USA... | reverse complement strand
AAGTATACCCATAAAAGTTTGTTGATGGAACAAATGTAGTACCCTCCTTACCATCACAACAAAAGTCTCTACCACCGCAACACATCCTTCCTTTCCTAGAACCTTTTCCAAAATAAGAATCAAAATACGCCTCTTGTTCTGTATTATAAATATGCGTATATCCTTTTTCAATTGAGATTTTATCATTATAACCATCATCACCAATCCTTCTTGGGATATATTTTATACCTTCCTTAGTAAGTAAATCACATAGGTCTATGCATTCTTGAAAGTAATCTTTATGGAACATAACATTAACTTTAAACTTTTTAACACCATCTCTATTTTTCTTTGCTAACACCATGATGTTATCAATGGCTAATTGTTTTTCTTTATGATGTCCTTCTGGGTGATAAGATATAGTACCACCAAATATTTCGTGATATACCTTTGCTTGACGCATTGAGAATACACCATTGGTTGTCATATTAAGAGAGTAACTATCACCATAATTATCTTTCATATACCTACCAAACTTTAAAAACCCTGGGTGTATAGTTGGTTCACCACCCGTAAATGATAATGATTTAATTCTATATGGTTTATTTCTAAACTCTTCATACATAGATATATAATCATCTACAAATTCTATAGAATCTTTAAGGTCATCAAATCCAACAATAGGTGATGTCTTATTATTTCTATGAGGTGGACAATATGTACATGCATAGGTGCACTTTCTGCCTAAGTCCCAGACAATTTGGAATCTATTATCACGGTCTTCTATCTTCATGTCATTTCTATATTAATTTTACTAGCATCTAAAAGATGTTTGCCATCTGGGAATACTGCATAATTCCTTAACCAATTCAATTCAGGAAACATATCATCAAAGTCTAAGTCTCTTTCTTCCGCAACCCTATAGCACCATTCAGCGGTCTCAGGTAACCTAACACTCCAATCTTCTGCGTTCATAAAGGAGGCAATACCCTTAAGCCTATCTATTGTATAGCTATTGGACATAAAGGCTTCCTTATTTGGTGCACCAGATAGTGCCCAGTTTTCCTCTAACCACGGATAAAAAGCCTCATATTTTTCTGTAACAATCTTCTTAAACTCAAGAGGTAAGGCTTTACAGTTCAATTGAGGCGGCCAATAAGCTAAATGGTTATCAATTGTACCACCACCTTGAGGCCATTTATTTAATAACTTCCATTCATTAGTCATTTTCCATTTAACAAAATCTGGTATATGCCATATATTTAATAGTTGTATTGTAAAAGCTGTAGTTAATCTAAGATTACCATGAGGATAATCATCTAATTCATGCATTTTTTTGGTGAGGTGGTCAAAGGTTGCTGGGTATCTAATATAATGTAGCCTATCACCAAGAGCATCAATAGAGAAATGAAATATAACTTCTTTAAAATGTTTCCATAAATCAAATAGCTCAGGCTCCCATTCCATTCCATTAGAGTTATATCTTACTTCAATTTCACTTGCATAACCATCATCAATTATTTGTTGCAATAAAAAGTAATGTTCTTTCATTACTAAAGGCTCACCACCCGCCCAGTATAATTGTTTTAACTTAGGAATTTGTTCATATAACTCATCAAAGAACATAGGATTCTTTTTGTGCCAAGCATAACTACCACCTACAAATGCTAGCTTCCCAGTTTCTTTTTCCCAACGCATAGTTTTTTCTAGGTTTTCATTACTTAACTTAGGGTGTATTTTTTTATGTTCAACAATCCAACCTGATGAATCATTAGGTGAACACATAACACAAGCCAATTGACATTTGGAGCCAAGGCGTAAATCAACATATCTTATTTGTGGTGGTACTTCTCCAGTCTTAGGGTTATAACCTTCAAGGACAGATTCTAATCCAAGCTTTCTAATCCACTTATCAGTTTCCCATAATCTTTTGGACCTATGACCAGCATCTTCTTCCTTATAACACTTAATACAACTCTTAGGTTTTTCTCCACGCATCATTGCTTTACGGGTTTCTCTCATATAAGTATTATTCCAAGCTTCAGATAAAGATGTATTAGATAAATTAGCAGGCATACCATCATCATTTTTAAGGATGCCAATATCCGATTCTATTTTATCTTGGGAGTCTGGGTTTTGAACACCAGATGCGTTTGCTGTACAGCATACCCGCATGTGTCCATTAGGTCTGGTTGAGAGATGCACCCAAGGGAGTGCACAAAAAGTTTCACTTGTTTCCATAACTATATTTATAAGGGCTCCTTGCGGAGCCCCTAAGGTTAACTAATAAGGAGTAGTTATTATTAGTTCAGTAAAGAACCTGCTACATTATAAATCTCCACCCTACACTGTACTCCAGTAAGTCCATCTAAAGTATCAGCATCTAATCCAGAACCTGCTCCATCAACTGTTTTAATAGCAGTTAATATTTGTGCAGCAGTCTGGTCAGCTGTGGCTGAAGCTTCAATACCATCTAACTTAGAGTGGTCAGCATCTGTGAATACATTTGAATCACTTGCCGCTTCTACTGCCGCTCTAATTTCAGCATTGGTCTGGTCTGCAGTAGCACTAGCTTCAATAGCATTTAATTTGCTATGGTCAGCGTCAGTAAAGACATTTGAATCACTGGCTGCTTCAACGGCTGTTCTTATCTCAGCATTTGTCTGGTCAGCTGTTGCAGAAGTTTCAATAGTATCTAGTTTAGTACCATCAGTTTGAAGGTCACGACCATCAACTGTACCACCAATAACAAGATTACCTGAAGATGGATTATAAGATAATCCAGTATCAGTTTCAAGACCCTGTGTACCTGTAGCACCATCAACAAATACCGGATAAACGGTCTCATCAGTTGAGTTATTAGCTGTAGCAGTAATGCTTGTTGCTAATGAAGCTGTACCAGTTAAGTTACCAACAACATTACCAGTAACATTACCTTCTAAGGTTGATACTAATGTACCAACTGCATATCCTGTTCCTGAAACATTAACCGTAGTAGTTGGAGCAGCTTGTAAGTCTTTAAATAATTTCCACTTACCAGAATCATTAGCATCTCTAAATAGTCCACCATATAAATCTAATGAACCTGATGTATCATACAAACCATACACACCAATATCAACTGCATCCGCAGCGTTATTAGTTGTTGCTAGGTGTAGTAATGGGTCAGCAACCTCAATTGTTGTTGAGGAAACCGAAGTAGTTGTACCAGATACCGTTAAGTTACCAGCAATTGTTACATTATTAGGAAGACCTATTTGAATTTGATTATCTGAAACTGTTGTTTCTATTTCATTGGCAGTACCAACAAAATCCAATGTATCTGTACCAACTGTTACTACGTCATCTGTACCAGAATCTGCACCAACTGTTAGTGAACCACTTATTGCTGCTGTAGTGGCCGCTGTTATACGTCCTTGAGCATCAATAGTTACTACTGGGACTGCACTTGAACTACCATAAGCAGCAGCTGTTACTGCTGTATTAGCTAGTTTCGCTGCCGTGACTTGATCGTCTGCAATATGAATCGTATCTATACTTCCATCTACATATTGGTCACTATCTACTGAGTTGGCTGACATATGAACTAAATCAACCGCACCATCAGCAATCTCTGCTGAATCAATAGCGTCATCCGCCATCAAATTGTTTGTGATTTGTGAAGTTGCAATATGAGCAGTATCAATTGAACCATCAACGTATTGGTCAGAGTCAATTGAATTAGCACTCATATGTGCTACATCAATAGAAGCATCTACAATTTGAGCAGAGTCAATAGCATCATCTGCCATTAACGCATTTGTTATTTGGTCATTTGCTATATGTTCTGAATCAATTGAACCTGCCGCATAGTGTTCACTATCAATTGTATTGTCTGCTATAATTGAACCAACAATATTATCTGCCGCTATATGAGCAGTATCAATTGCTCCTGCCGCTATATGTTCTGAATCAACTTGGTCATCTGCAATTAATGCTGATGTAATTTGGTCAGCTGCAATATGAGCAGTATCAATTGAACCATCAACATACTGGTCAGAATCGATCGAGTTTACTGACATATGTTCTAAGTCAATTGAACCAGCTGCATAATGTTCTGAATCAATTGTATTGTCTGCTATAATTGAACCAACAATGTTATCGGCTGCAATGTGAGCTGTATCAATTGAACCAGCTGTTATTTCTGCTGAATCAACTGAGTTAGCTGAAAGTGTTATAACACCAGTATCATTAATTGTTGCATCACCCGACATAGCCGCGTCACGCCACATTGAAGTACCTGTGTCATATAGTAATAAAGCCGCATCACCTGGTGAGGTTAATGTTACATCATTGTCTTCTGCTAAGGTGTTTTCTGCACCAATTTGAGCATCTACATAAGCTTTGACGGATTGCTGTGTAGGTAACCTAGTGGCCGAATCTGTTCCCATGCCATCTTCATCGATGACAAATGAATACCCTGACGCATCTGCTTGAGCGCTTGTTACTATTGTACCGGCATCATCCGGTAAAGTTATTGTCCTATCTGTAGATGAATTAGGAGAAGCGATTGTAAAGATACCAGTTCCGCCTGCATCACCTGTGAATTTTATTTTTGACATTTATCGTCTCCTAATAAATTTGATTATATTTATACGATTGCCCAACTACATCCTGTACCGACTGTAACTGAATAACCGCTATTAATTATTATAGGTCCACATGAAATTGCATTATTGCCATCAGTCATTACATAGTTAGATGACACTACACTTTCGTGTTCCCATAACGGTTCTTCGGTAGTGTTACCACCACCAACTAAGCTCCAAGCACTTCCATCATAGATTTCGGCTTGAGATTCTGTTGTATTCCATCTGAAATAACCTGCACTAGGTGAACCATCCCTTTGTGCTGTTGTTCCAGAAGGTATTTTTGCAGATGCCGTAGCACCTGATTCCATAACCGCGCCAGCAGCTTCTACATTCGTAGCATCTGTGACATCGGCCGCTGCTTCAATAGCATTTAATTTGCTTAATAAAGCATCCGTTAAGTTATTTGCCGTTTTTTCATAGGTTGAACCATTACTAATATCATCCATTGTTCCACCTAATTCACTTAGGTTGTCGTACTTAGCAACTTCTGCATCAACATAAGCTTTGACTGATTGTTGCGATGGTAACTTAGTAGCACTATCCGATGCCATATTATCTTCATCTATCGTGAATGACATGGATGCTGTGCTAGCATCTGTATTCATTACCGCACCAGCAGCATTAACATTTGTTGCATCTGTTACATCAGCTGAAGCTTCAATAGCGGCTAGCTTAGTAAATTGTGCATCTGTAAATGCTGAACTCTCTGCCTCATAAGCAGCTTTAATCTGTGCACCTGTTTGGTCAGCTGTTGCTGAAGCTTCAATTAAATCTAGCTTAGCACCATCGGTTGCTACATCTCGTCCATCAAATGTGGAATTAGTTGTAACAGCTCCTGTCAAAGCCATTGATGTAGCTTTTACTTGACCAATATTAAGAGTACCAGCTGTAATCGATAAGTTACCAGTTGAAGCACCTGTGAATGTACCTGTACCCATAATAAATTCATCTGCACTCTCATCCCAACCAATAAAGGTATTATTAGATGAACCACGTTCCATTACTAAACCTAAATCTCCTGATGGTGAGCCTGATGCTCCATTCGCAAGTTCTATTAACTTGTCAGAAACCACCATATTAGTTGTACCTACTGTGGTTGTAGTACCATTAACTGTTAAGTTACCACTAACTACTACATCGTCAAATGTTACATCACTATCTGTGGCAACTGCTTGCCCAATAGATATTGCACCACCCGAATATGTAATACCTGTGCCAGCACTTAAATGAGCTCTAACCTCTGCAGCACTTGGCCCAGTATAGGTTATTACACCAGCTGAATAAGCAAGGGAACCATCACCACCAGAATCAGTAACACTAATATGTGCTCTTACTTCTGAAGCTGAAGGCCCTGTATATGTGATAACACCTGTTGAACTATTGTATGCACATGAACCATCGCCACCTGCGTCAGTAACGGATATTGCACCTCTTGCTCTAGCAGTTGTATGGTATAAATTTGTTGAACCTTCACTAAGGTCGTCTGTATCGTTCTCACTTAGGTCATAACCACTTGTTGCTGATGCGTCTAATCTATATGTATTTGCTGCATCATCATATGTTGCTGTAAGGTTTGTACCAGCAATGAACATTGCATTTAGTCTATCATCAAACCTTTCAGCTGTGTAGTATAAATTGTTTGAACCCTCTGCGGTCTCATCAGTTGTTTGGCCATCAACATATGCTTTAATAGATTGTTGAGTAGCAACATGAGTAGCAGAATTAGACGCCATATTGTCTTCATCTTTAACTGCTGAGCCACTCACTCCAGTATTTAATACCGGTGAAGTTAATGTAGCAGCTGTTAATGTTTTATTTGTTAGGGTTTGTGTACCCGTTAATGTTGTGACCGTTGAGTCAATAGAAGCTGTGACAGTATTGCCTGAACCAACAGTGTCAATACCGGTTCCACCAGCAATGTCTAATGTTTCTGAATCTAGGTCAATACTTAATGCACCACCTGAGTCACCTTGAAAATCTAAATCTTGCGCAGTTACTTGAGCATCTACGTATGCTTTAACACTTTGTTGGGTAGGTACCTTAGTAGCTAAATCACTTGCTAAGTTATCTTCATCAATAACAATTCCTAAGCCAGCAGTTGTAGTGTCGGATAACATAAGAGCACCGGCTGCATTAACGTTAGTAGCATCAGTGACATCAGCTGCGGCTTCAATGCCATCTAGCTTAGTACCATCTGTTGCTACATCCCTACCATCAAATGTGCTATTAGTTGTAATGGCACCGGTCATTGCTCCACCGGCTTTCGGTAAAGCTGCACCAGCTGTGGTAGTTGTAGAAGTTAGAATCGCATCCCTTGTTGCAATATCAACGCCATCAAAAGTACTATTGGTTGTGATTGCTCCTGTCATAGCACCACCTGCTTTTGGCAAAGCAGCATTGGCGGTAGTAGTTGTGGATGTTAAGATTGCATCTCTTGTAGCTATGTCTACACCATCAAAGGTGCTATTGGTAGTTATGGCGCCAGTCATTGCTCCGCCGGTCTTCAATAAGTTTAAGCTTGCTGCTCCTGTTACTGAACCCGTCAAATCACCCTCCACGTTAGCAACTAATGTACCAACTGCATAGCCCGTACCACCAGTGTTTACTGTAGTAGTAGGAACTGCTTGGGTGTCTTTAAATATTTTCCATTTACCAGAATCTGATGCATCTCTGTAGATACCACCATATAAATCTTGTGAACCACTTGTGTCATATAAACCATAAACACCAATGTCAACAGCATCTGCTGCATTGTTACTAGTGGCTAAAAATAGTAATGGGTCAGCTACCTCAATGGTAGTCGAGGAAACTGTGGTTTGAGTTCCTGCAACTGTTAAGTTACCAGCAATTGTGACATTATCTGGTAAGCTAATATTTAATATATTTCCTGAACCAGGTACTGCAGTTACAATTTGATTTGCTGTGCCTGTGATATTAAGTGTATCTGAATCTAAATCAATTGCACCTGTACCAGAATCACCAGCAAAATCTAAATCTTGAGCAGTTACTTGAGCATCCACATAAGCTTTTGTTGATTGTTGTGATGGTACTTTTGTTGCAGAGTTACTTGCCATATTATCTTCATCTAAGAAGTGACTTGTCAAGTCCATCATTGCACCAGCACCACTTATTGTTGAACCAGCAGGAAGTACTACGGATGTGCCAGAAGCTGTGATTGTTGCAGAACCTAATTTAATAGAGGAACCATCAAGGTATAAATCATTAAATCTATTTGAACTGGAACCAAGGTCGTATGTAGTATTAGCGCTTGGTATCACATGGCCACTGACTGAAACCGTGCCACCTAACACAGGTGAGGTTAATGTTTTATTAGTTAATGTTTGTGTACCAGTTAAGGTTGCGACAGTAGAGTCGATAGCAACCGACACCTCATTGCCTGAACCAGTTGTATCAATACCAGTACCACCAGCTATATCTAAAACCTCACTATCTAAATCAATACTTAAAGCACCACCACTATCACCTTGAAAATCAAGGTCTTGGGCAGTTACTTGACCATCTACATAAGCTTTAACTGATTGTTGTGAAGGTGGTCTTGTGGCAGAGTTAGTTGCCATGTTGTCTTCATCAATTAAACTTAAATGGGTTTGGTCATCCACATAAGCCTTAATACTTTGTTGTGTGGCTAAGTTGGTTGCGGAATTTGAACCCATAGCATCTTCGTCTAAGACTGGAACAACAAAGTCGAGTGTTCCATCTGAATCGTCGTACGTTACGGTAATAAAGGTCTCAGTATTTGAGGTGACCATTGCACCTACTAAATCCTCTACATTTTCTATATTTTGTGTGAATTGAGCTAATGAATTCCAAGCAGTTGAGCCATCACCCATCTTAATGAAGTTATTAGTTTGGTCAAGTCCCATCTCACCTGCGGCAAGGGTAGGATTTCCAGACGACCAGTTGGCCGCTGTATCTCTTCTTATCTTAAATATTGTTGCCATGTTTAAGCTCCTCCGCCGTCATAAGACCCGTGTGTTACAAAAATTGTATCATTATTGTCACCACCATCTAGTATTACATCTCTATTAAAATTACCCATATCAACCGTTAACGGCGCAGCTGCAGTAGCACCTGAAGCTAAAGTAATGATAGCTCCTGCCGAATTTTTAGAGTATAGTTTGATGTCTTCAGTGTTAAGCGCTAGTTCGCCTTGTTGAAGGTCCCCGGCCTCAGGTACTTTACCTGCGACACTGGACTGTTTGATTTTTACTACTGTGCCAGCCATATCTATGCTCTAAGTTAAAAAACGATTATATAATCGATACTTGTATTTATAAAGTTTGAATATTCAAACTTTTCTTATACTTATTTATACTTTTTGCGGGCCATTCAACAAACAAATTGTAGCATCAGGCAAATAATATGGTTCATCTGGTGGATTGTGCCATGAGTTTTCTTCATGTCCGTAATACTTTGAGTATATTAATCCTTGCTCCCAGTAGTTCTTAGGTTTAAATCCTTCACAATATATAAATCCATCTATTCCAGGGTAGGCCATCATATAATCTTCTGGGTTCTCATAGAAGTGTTCCCATATATGTTGGTTCTCATCATACCAAAATACCATAACACTTGAGTTTAAATCATGGTCTTTAATAGTTCTACCCTCAAATACCCAGTTATCTCTAAGAACTTCTATAGGTTTCCAATAACATTTAACCATTGTAAATTCATTGGCATCCATATATAAATCATCTAATCTATGTTGTATTATAACATCTAGGTCTAGGTATAACCATTTGCCTTGAGGTAATATACCCTTCTTAAACATCACTAGCTTATTCCAAACCCCATCAAGACCGTAATCTTTAAGAGGTAACCAATTTATATTATAATTTAATCCTATAGAATCTTCAGTATAACAATAGAAATTAATTGAATCCTCATGTTCTCCCCACATTAACTTATTAATTATACTATCATATAATTTATTTACATCCTCGCATGAATATTTGTCACCCCATTTAACTGTTATTATGTTCATTTTTTTAATAATGCCTCCGTTGAACTTACGATTGGTAAGTGTTTTTTTATTTCTTCAAAGTAACTATAATCCATACCTCTATCAAAATCATTCTCATGCTCTTGTGGTCTATCCCTCCAAACTCCAATACCTGTCTCTCTATCAATAATATAAAACTCTTTATTTAATTTAAGAATATCAAATGTGGCTCTCCATGCTGTGCCACACCTTGGAGTTGGGTCATCTTGATTAGTTGGAAATACCGCATGCTCTGGTCCAGGTGGTAATAAATCATGTAAGAATATATAACCACCCTTCCTTAAAAACTTTCTTGCATTATTAAAATCTCTTACAACTTGTTCATGTTCATGGAGGCCATCAATAAATATAATATCAAAGGACTGTAAATTAACTTTAAAGTATTCATCACTTGTCATACGAAGTGTACCACCGGAATTAGGGTCTACTCCTACTTTTATTTTTGCTTTAACTTTATTAAAGGTTTCATTATATGCACAACCTATTTCTAAATATTCTTTACGGTATTGCCGTTGCATATAATAATTAATTATATCCCATCTAGAAAGCATCATTAAAATCCATTATTCCATATTTCTCTAATAGTTTAATATTTTTCTTGTACCAAGTATCAAAAGCTTTTTCATAACCCACTCTATCTATACCAAAAGCTTTTTCAACCCATTCACCACTAAATAAATCTTCAAACTTTAATAATGTTGGGTCAAATATTTCTTTCCATTGAGGATGTCTTTCCCAAAAATTAAATGTAAACCAAGAGGAAAATACATCAATATACATATTTCTTAAATATGTTTCTTGCCTATATATAAAACCTCTATGTAGATAATTTATAGACATCATTGCATTTAATTCATCTATATTATAATCATTTAAATTTATTCTATAAAATTCAGGTACTAATAAAGCCCATGCTGTTATAGTATATAATTCCTTTTCATTATCAAGTAAAAAATCTTCACCAATATAATTAATTGCTTTTTTATACAACTCATCTTTATCAAACTCTAAATCATTAAGAAGATATTCGTCTAATTTATTATCTCCCCAATTAGATAATCCTCTTTCCAAACGCCAAATAGTTCTCTCAATTAAATCTATTTTTTCTTTATAGGTTATGGTTGGACATAAGACAACTTTTATTTGATGTAATAAATCAATATACCTGTCCCATTTTTTCTCAGGATTTAATTCAATAAATTTTGAATCTTTAAAGTACATAAAATCTTTTGATATTCCATGTGTCTTTATTAAGTATGGTTTATTTTGATTAGTAAAATCATTACAAACATCTCTTATATATATCTCCATACCTGGGGTATCACGCTTATAATTAAATAATTTTTCTATTATATCATTATAATATATCTCATCGGGTATATCAACTATATGGCCATTGGTATTTACTACTTTTTTATTAGTATAACTAATATCATAAGCAGGATTCCATCTACTAATAGCTGAATCATTCCACTCCCATTTACCATAGCCATCAAAATTATGTGATGATATACCTCCCTGTGCTAAATTTGTAAAAGCTCCACCAAATAAAACATCTTCAAAAGAGCTTCTATTCTCTCCAGGTTTAATCACAGGGGGCTCAGCCCCTTTTCGTTCAAAGCTTTTAACGATTATTTGTTTATTATAAAAGTAATCAGTTTCATATGCTAAATAATTACACATCCATTCTCCACCCCCTCCACCAGGATAAGAATAAAATACAAACTTATGTGAATTATTTTTAATAAAATCTATAAAGAATTTTTTATCTAACATAAAAGCTCACTGGGAAATGTATACGTTTAACTGATTGATAATTTAAAACTTTAACACCTTCTATTATAAATGGACATTTTTTTGTGGTTATAATCTTATCAAGGGAATCAACCCATAGAAACTCATCAGGTACTTTTTCCCTTTTTTTAATTGTTTTTTTATTTTTACTGAATTCATATAAACCATCATCAATTATTTGTTGGTATGTATTGGAATGAACGTGATTCATTAAATTTCTTTTATCTAAATTAAGTTCATCTGAAAAATTGGAATCTTTAACATGAAAATCTCCAAGGAGTATTGTATTATCATCAACAAGGTCCATCACTTCTGAAACTTGGCTTATTTTCATTTCTAGTGGTATAATTTTATCTGGGAAAGATATTCCAGCATTAATAAATTTAATTCCATCAATATAAGTTATTTGATAATGCTTCCCTTGATTAGGATTATTCCCAGCATAATTTTTAAACTTATATGTCTCTACTTCAATAGGTTCTTTGCTTACTATACAAAGACCTTTTTCTTCATGCCATCTATTTAATCCATCTATTTTAGCGAAATTCTTTATATATTCTGTATGAAATTTCCAATCATAACCATTATCTACTGGACATCTTTGAACAAACATATAATCAAATGTTTCTTGGATTAATTCCTTATTAAAATAATTCTCATCTGAACATTGGTATGAAATTATTTTCATTCTTCTTCTAGTTGGTTAATTATCTCATCTCTCATTGTTTCATTACGTGCATAGAATGCTATTGACCATCTTGGTTCATTTGTTAAAGCACAATGGAATGTTGACTTATCACCTGGTCCATACCAACCAGTCTTACAGGTCCAACCAGGTCTGTCATGTATAGTATGTACATGGCCAGTTTTCCAATCACGATATCTATAGAATGCATCTCCACCTTTACTCCAATTAAATAATATAGTATATCCTGGAGCATCCCTATTGTCATGCCAACCTATATATCCATCTTCTGGGTAATAGCAAAATAAAGCATTTTGTTGTACACCTAATTCTTGAGCAAAATTTATTCCTACATCATTAGCTAAATCTCTCCAAGGACCAGTTAGAGGTGCACCCCGTATATGACTTATGTCAATACCTTTTATAATTTCAGGTGGACCTTTAAACTTTTTTTGTTCAACCTTATTTAACATTAGTTGAAGATATTTTTTTGAGGTTGCATAGACTTTATCCTTATCACCTATTTCTTTTATATCTAATTCAGACATATCAAGGCCTTCAATAGTTTTAATGAATCCATTAAGTCTATTTAATACTTCTTTATTCTTTAAGAATACTTCTCGCATCTTTAGGGTCCTTTAACTGTAATGTGTAATGCCATACTACTATTTCATCTTCACATTCATTTTCTTTATAAAGATATACAAAGTTAAATCGTGCGTCATCTTTATAGATATTTATATCTAAATCAGAATATTCATTTTCAGTTAACCACCATAAAGTTAATTGGTCCCAAGTAATTAATTTATTTTTTGGTGCAATTCCTTTAGGCCACCATGTACCATTTCGTTGTTCACAATATAGTTCCCACCATCTATCCATAAATTTAAGAACCTTTGGTGTTGATTTATAACCAAACACGCCACCATGTAATACCATCTCACCACCTATAAACTTAGCTATCTTACCAGCATACGGTCTTATATTAGTGAATATTATATCAGAATCAAAGTCAAACATTTTAGACACATCCTCGTGCATAACACAAGTGTCTGCATCTAAATAAACAGTTTTATCAAATGGGGTTTTAGAGAGAGCCCAAAGCTTGGCTCGAACATGATTAGGACAATCATGAACCATATAAAGATTATCACAACGTGGGTCGTTTTTGGTCCATTCATTATGAGCAAATAAGGCTATGTTTGCCTCAGGCATAAAATCAAATAGTGAATCAATAAGCATATGAGCTGCCTCATAATACTCATAAAACTGACTTACTACTATTATGAACCCATTAGGCTTTTGCTTTGGTTGCAACTTTCTTAGGAGCTGCTTTTTTTGGAGCTGCTGGTTTAGTTAAACTTTCTATAATTATTGCAGCAGAATATGCATGTATTTCAACTAAGTTAGTTGCTTTACGAATCTTAGCTTTTAAAGTTCTATTTTTAGAATTTGAAACTTCTTCAATCTCAAAAGCTTCAACCTTAGCAGCAAATAAAGCTTCATTTTTATGTTTAGCTTCTTGTGCTCTTATTTCAGCTAGCTGAACAGCCACATTTGCTGATTGAGCATCAGTTACTTTTTTAGTATTTTCCTCAATTTCAGTAGTTTTAAATTGTTTTTTAATGTCTTTCCAATCGGGATTATCTTTTTCTCCATCTGGTGTATTTCCTACAGATGCAGTAACAGATGTGCCATCATCATTAATGATGTCAACTACGATTGTTGTTCTTGAATTATCCGCGTAGTGTGGATTTTCGAATGTTCTTGCCATAATGTTTCACCTTCAATGTTATTAATCTATAATTATTTATACCCACCAGTTATCTTGATATTCTATTCCAGTAGCTGGGTCAATATCTTCATGTACGTCTGACCAACCACCAGTTAATGCTGGAGCTAAACTACTATCGGCAGCAATAGCCGCTTTTAAATTAGCTTCTGTATGTGTACGTACTAATGCCACACCATTTCCAACTGTACCTGTGGCTACGACTTTTCTACCTGAAGTTAAGTGACGGGTCTCTGTCCAGTTTTTACCATCTCTCCAAGTATTATATTCAGCTACAGTAGTTAAATCCGGGTCCCAGTTGGTTCCATTTAAATCTAAAAAGTCTTGTAATGCTTCATCTGCTGTTGAAAATGTTGCATCAGCTTTTGAGTATGCTGTGGTTGCTTGATGGTCTGCCATATTATGCTGTCCTTAGCCAAAGTTTCATTGTTGATACTGTGTCTGTTGCTGCCATAATAGTAGCACCAACGTATGTACCAGTATAAGTTCCAGAATATGCACCAGTATAATATCCAGTATATGGACCTACTTGACGTCCAGAATAGTATGTTGAATAATAACCAGTATAAGCGCCTGAATAACTTCCAGTATAGTCACCAGCATAGTTTTGGTCTGTACGTTGTTTTCTTGTATCAACAAATGCTGAGCCTACTGTTTGCCATGTTCCAGTACCTGGAGCTGCTGCTTGTAATGCATACTTACCAATACCTGTATCAACAATAGATTCTTGATACATTTCTACTAAGTCATTAATCTCAGCATCAGATAATTCCTTTAATGAACTATTAGATGAATCCCATTTAAGTGGACGTGTAGCAGTTGTGTTAGAACCTGTTGTTCTTTTCCAAAGATAAGTTGTTGTGGAAACAGCATCCACCGCTAATTTGTTAGTAATTGTACCTACAGATGCCCATGTTCCTGATTCAGGAGCAGTTGGTTGTAATACATATGAACCTACACCAGCTGCAGCAATCTTAGCATTAATCCTATCAACAATATCAGCTCTACACTCAACATCTGTCATTTCAATAAGACCATCAAAAGAACCACCATCATATTTAACAGCCATTGGTCTAGCTGTTGGTGAAGGTGTAAGGTCTGTTAAGTTTTGTCTAAAGACAAAGTTGTCTGTATGAATGGTTGTATTAGCAGGGTGAGTTCCCTGTGCTTGGTCTCGTCTTGTGTCTGCAAATGTGCCAATAGCTGTCCAACCTGCTTCAGTATTCATCGCAAGGTGACCAGTATTATTAGATGTCATTCCAGAAAAGTGGTCTAGAATTAAGTCTACATTGTCATCAATTTCTGCTGCGGTCATTTCTCTTAAACTTTCTGACCCATTCCATTTTAAAGGTTTTGGCATAATTTGTTCTCCTATCTCCTATAGTATATATACGTTTTAGAACGTTCCACCGTCAATAGTTCCACTAGCTTGCGGAACTCCGGTTGAACTAAATCCTAAATGTTGATATTGTGTGCCAGTTATATAACTTAGCGCTGTACCTCCAGCATTTGATATCCAATAACCATTTCCAGTATGTGAGCTTACTCCTGTACCACCATCGGTTACCGGAACATCTGTACCACCTGCTCTATAAATAAGGTTACCCTCTACATTTAAGTCGCCTGCTGAGGCTCTTGTTACTGTTGAATCAGATGCATGACCAACATTTATTCCTGTAAATTGAGGTGAATCACCTGTGCCAACACCAATTGATGTACGTAGTGTTGTGCCAGTTTCTAATACAAAGTTAGAACCATCACCAACAATGAAACCACCATCAGTTACCGCTAAAGCAGCAATATCTGCTACTTGTGCATCAAAAGCTTGTACATCAGAACCAATTGCAACACCAAGATTAGTTCTTGCTGCGGCTGCTGTAGAAGCACCGGTACCACCATGAGCTATTGCAACATCAGTTGCTGCCCAAGTACCAGTCCCGATTGTACCCAATGTGGTTATTGTATTTTGTCCAACATAAGTTGCAGCAATAGTAATTGCATCTGCAGCAACAGTGATTTTATCTGCTGTGCCGACTACATCAATTGTATTACCTGTTTTGGTTAAACCATTTCCAGCTGATATTTGACCAGCACCAGAGAATTGTTCAAACAATATTGAGGTAGTACCTAAAGTAACTGCACCATCTGTGCTCATTACATAACCATTGTCTCCATTTGCAGTACCTTCTTCGGTAAATGTAAATGCACCACTAGTAAGTTCAGAGGCTGCATCAGCATCTGGTGTCCTAGTTAATACCCAGTTTGTTGAAACATTACCAGTATTTGTTACCTTATAAAAACCATTTTGGAATGCTGTTGATTGGTCTTTAACAAGAACTCTATCATCAGCGGCAAGAGTTATACCATCAATAGCAAGTGCAGCTTGAGAACCAGAATTTGTTAGTGTACCTGCACCGTTAACATATGTTGCTCCTAAGTTTGCTGTTGTAGCAACACGAACTGAAGCTTTAACATCAAGTCCATTTGCAACTGCGTCAACATAGGTTTTATTAACAAGTGAGTCTGCTGTAAAGCCAGCACGACCTTCATAACCAGAAGGTACTGTTACTGAACCCGTTCCATGTGGTGTTAATTGGATATTACCATTTGTATCTGTTGATGAAATTACATTACCATCTAATGTTAGATTGTCAACATCAATAGATGTCATTGCATTCAAGTCAGTGATTGTACCACCTAATGAAGTATCAGTATTACCAATTGTTATACCATCATTTGCTAGTTTAGCATTGGCTATTGAGCCAGCTAATTGAGCATTAGTAACACCTAATGCTTTAATTGTTATATCACCTGATGTGGCAGTAAAGCTTGCTGTATTAAATGATGCAATACCCTTATTGCTATCTGAAGCATCTTCACCAGCAATTGTAATAACATTATCAGTTACTGTAGTATCAACACCTGCACCACCAGTGAATGTTATTGTTTCACCAGTATTTACTGTATCACTTGAGCCTGTATCAGCTGCAATACTTAATGTACTTACAACCGTACCAAATGTTAGATTGCCTGCACCGTCAGTTTTTAAGAATTGACCATCTGAACCATCCGATGTCGGATGTGATAAACCATCAATTACGACTTTACCTGAGCCGTGCGGTGTAATGGTAATATTACCATTTGAATCTGTACTTGTAATGGCATTGCCATTAATATTTAAATTATCGACATTTAAATTGTCGAGTTTTGAATTTGAATCTACTACTAGTGCTGAGGACGCTGTTAACGTACCTGCAGTGTGGTCCAACATGTCTGTGTAGACTTGACCACCAATTACTCGTCCTACTACGTCCGAACCCGACGTTTCACCAACGAATAATTTCTTTGAACTAAATGAGTAGGCTTGTTCACCAACGGATAATGCGTCTGTTGCTGGTGACCCAGTGGCTAAACTATATTTAGTTACAATGACTGTTCCTGCCATCCTATATCTCCCTTATGTTTGCCGAGTCACCCATTAAAATGTCCCGCCTATTATTTTTAAATTACTACCAGTATCGGTAATTTCTCCCTTGACCTTAAAAACTCCTCCAGCCGCGTCCCATTGTATCATGGAACCATCTGCTCTAGCTGATGTATCTACATCTGTTAGCGCAGCCAATGAACTTGTAGCACCGGAGATACTAATATTTTTGGCCATGATAACCTTTTTGGTCATCCCAGCAGATTGGAAACCCCTATTTGCTGTAATCTTTCCTTGTAATGCCATTATATTTGTGTGACTCCTGGATTAATTGTTATTTGCCCTTCAACAATTCTGGTTTTAAGACCAGCACTGTCAGTTACTTCTATATCATAAATATATCTACCAGCCTTCATTCCCGCTGTGGTAGTATTCGACAACTTTATAGTAACCACACCTTGACCGGCATTGGTTATAGTTGACGTAAAATTCGTTGCAGTAGCAGATGAAAAACTTTTTCTTATCTGTCCAGCTACTGTATAACTTGACAAGTTAGCAATATTACCTTGAGCATCTTCTACTATAATATCAGCGCTATAATCTGCGCCTTGGTCTACACTTAAATTTGATAATACTGCCATTTCTTCATACCTATATTTATAATTTTATTCATTTAGAACAACTGGCTTCCCGCCACATCATAAACATCAAGTTTAGTTGCCGCTGCCGCTGTTGTTGCTATACTTACTGAACCCAAATCCGTCATCACTCCAGAACCTGTCACAGCTCCTGTTAATGTTATGGTTGGGTCATTAGACAATTCAAAGTCTAATGTGGTAGTGCCAGAATCATATGTTACTGTGATACCTGTTTCTGTATTACCAGTTACCATTGCTCCAACAAGAGCATGGACTTGAGCATCAAATCCTGTAACATTAGCTACAGTATGAGCATGGCCATTGGCTGCTATTGCTAAATCTATTTCCCCATTAGTATCATCGTATGTAGCTGATATACCACCTGTTTCTGTATTACCAGTAAACATCGCACCTACTGTGTCCTCAAATACCTCTCCAGCTGTTACAAATTTTGTCGCTAAATCAACACCAGCATAACTTAATGTGGTTGCATTTAAATTACCAGATACATCTACCTTATGTGATGCATGGGCTGTTGTACCAACACCAATTCTTTGGCTTGAATTAACAGTTATTGCAGTACCTGACCCAGTACCTAATGTTAATGATGTTGCAGCACTCACACCGGCATTTGAACCAGATAATCCAGATGATGGAGTAACCAATTGTCCAGTCATTGTATCACCGGCTACCGCTACATAATCACTACCAATTGCCGCAATATTTGTTGTGGCTGTGGTTAATTCACCATGTAATTCAAGAATGGCAGGACCAACAGTGGCCGCGGTTGTTCCCATTGCGGCTGCCGAGATTGTGCCTAAGGCTGTTGTGTTAGTATTTGTTTCAGTATGTACTTCATTAATGCCTGTTGTTAATGTGGTTGCAGTAGTAGCAAGAGCAACTGCCGCACCATCCCTTGCATATTGAGCATTAAGGATAGCTACTAAAGTTGTTTCTACACCATTATATCCAGTTAAGGATGAACCAGCTAAGTCAATACCTGCAGTACCAGCTATAACACCAATATCTGAATGGTTCTTATTAATTGCTTCACGCAATGTATCATAAGTACCACCAGCATCCCATAAAGCTTCAACACCAACAATAGCGTCTAACGCTTCTGTTCTAGTCTCATGGTCTTCTAATGCAGCGATAACAGTTGTTGCACCGGCCTTTGGCTCAGTTAAGTTAGTTAAGTTACCAATGGCTGTTCCCAACTCATTGGATTTTACTCTCCATTCCTCGAATGTATTTAGTGTTGTTACGTTTACTGTTGCCATAGTTTACTTCTTATTTAATAATTTTTTTAACATGTCTTTAATTTCTCCCATGTCATTCTCTAGAGTGTCTAACCTTCTTTGGTCTTTTGCTACTTTCCTTGCATGTATTTTTGCAATTTGAGCATTACTCTTATTCGTATTTATAATAGCACCGCTATTTCCATCCCTATATAATCCTGTTTGTCCTTCTACTGGTATTTTTTTAGCCATTATACTAGCGCAATCGCCCTCAAATTCCTGACTGACGGAACCTTCGCAGTCGTAGTCGAAGTGAACACAATCTTTATAGCAAACATTGTGAACTGTGTAGCAGGTGAATCACCAGAAAAATCATGTGAATACTCTACTTCCTTATATATATTTGGGTCATCTGAATATGGTACTGCTGAGCCAGTCTCTGCAGTCGGAGTCATTGCAACATATGCATTGTCATCAAATAAACCAGCATCACTACCTACTTTATAATATACATCAATCCCAGTAGCTTGTGGTCTATTAGTATCTAAAAATACTTTAAGAATATTTGACTCACTATCTAACTGAACTGTTTTAGTAAGGTACTTAGCTAATGCTGAACCGCTTGACTTATCTGTTTCTACAGTATCTGTATTAGCATCAACAATATTTGAAATAGCTATTAAAGAACAACGAGATACATCAATCACCGGTGAAAGGTTATTTGCGGTAGAATACATAGAAGCACTTAACCTCATTGAATAATCAGCACCAGATTTAATTGTCATTGGAACAGTTGGATAGTAATTAGTATTTGTCACAATGTTTTGATAAGTAGTTGACATTGAACCACCCTCTGTTGTTTCCATAATACCCCAATCCATTGAGGTGCCTGGGAATACCATTTCTTGTATAGTTGGGTATAATATATTATATCCAACATGCTGTGTTGCAGCTACTGCGCTTCCACCACCAGTTCCAGCTGTAACAGCTCCACCAGTTGTAGTTGCAATGGTATAACTATTTCTCTTAGCGGTTACAATTGTATGTGTTTTATTAATCTCAATAAGTGCTACACCATTAAATACGGTCGCACCTGCAATAGTAACAGTATCTGCTGCTGACATTCCATGATTCTTATGTGATACTGTAATAGTATTAGAACCTGCTCCACCAGCTGTTGTTAAGAATGGATTAATCTGTAAGTTACGAGATGGATTTTCTTGGTTAATAAAGCTAGCACCTTTTGCTGCATCAACAGTAAATACTGCACGATGCAATTCAAACATTAAATCTGACCCTTGGTCTGGTGTCCATGTACTTGCATTTTGTGATTTAAACATTACACCATTGTATGGTTGCTTTATTATCATATCACCATTAGTATCTTCAACACCTTGTGTTGCATATCTAACTTTATAGTTATCTGAATTAGCCCAAACCACAAAGCAATATTCAATATTTTGTTGTAGATATACTGGGTCTGGGAATACAAATTGTGTAGCTGTAACTCCATCAGCTGTAATAGCTGCTGGTAATATACTTACCTCAGAGAATGGAACAATTGTTTGAGTTGGATGTCCATTATCCATAGTCCTAATCTCTACATTTAGAGGAATAGCAGCATCTTTATTAGATACAAATAAATCTAATGAGGTTACAAAACAACCACCTGCCAAATTGATTTCAATAGACTGTGCAAGAGGGTCTCTCCAACAAGAGTGTAATGCTCTAAATTGAGCTCCCGTTACTCCTCTACCTATTAATGTATTTGTGGAGTTTCTAGCAATGTGCCTACTTATAATATCAGCCGCGTATGGTGGCTGGGTATCTGCAATAGTCTTATGTCTCTCATGCCATGTATTAGTTGGAGGGTCTCCGGCCGGCACCGATGATGATGGTGGACTAGACGGTGGTGTTGGATGTCTATTTGTTGAAGAAGAAGATGAGGATATATTTTCTGTATCAGTAATAGCCTCAACTTTAACAGTAGGAGTTCTTGTAGATATAATCACTTGCTCTACTGCTTCTAATTGTCCTTTTGCATAATACATTGCGCCAGCAAATGTAGTTACCGTTTCCAAATCCTCAGGGGTTGTTGAATCCACTAAAATGAAATTCTTTTGGCCTGAAGTAAAATTCGTTGCAGTATTGTTTGGAATAAAGAATGTTCCTGATATAGTACCAGCAGCATCAGTTGTTAATGTGTTTGCACCTAATGGATGTGCAGTTACAGTATTTGGTCCAACCAATGGTTCTGCATGTGTATCACCAGCATCATAAGTACGAACATAATTTGCAACTTGAACACCATCAAACCATGCATACACTTGAGTATTTGGTCTTAATAGGGTTGCTTTAAAGTGAATAACCCTTGACCTAATATATGGCCTAAATGCAATAGAAACTTGTCTATCACCTTGGTCTTCTATTACGGTTCCAGTTTCAATAGATGTTTTAATACCTTCTCTGGATTTTGTTCCAGTTCTTGTTGTTGTAGTTGTATCACCAACAATTCTTCCACCTTCAATTATATCTTCTCTATGGTCACTACTACCTGTCCAGTTTGATGTCCAAGAACCCCAAACAGTACCTGTTGCTGTTGAAGCCTCTAAGACATCCAACAATGCATTATATACTGAGTCATTATTTATGATTACTTGTGGACGTCTATCAATATCTTTCCACTCATCTGAGTGTGGGTCTATTTCAATTCGTCCAGTCCAGTTATGTACTGAATATGGATTAACATTAATTTCTCCAGAGCTTTGCTTTTGGGTAATTAATGGTGTATGAGTATAAGGTAAGGTTATTAAAGATTGCGTTAATGTCGTAGTTGAATTAGTTGTATTTGAATCATATAATAAGTTTGCATTACCCTCAGAGAATAAAGGTCTTAGTGAACCAGTTGCAGGGTCTATACCTGCTTTATATTCTAATGAATTAGTTCTACCTACTGCAGTTGACTTAAATGAATCTACTAAGAAACCTGCTTTAAATCTTAATGTACCTGTGACTGGATTTAATACTTGTAATGCGTTTGCCTCTGTCTCCAATAGAGATAGTGTGGTATAGTATTCAAGATTTTGAACACGTTTTTCAATCTTACCAATATCCCTCATGGTATAACGTTTATTATCTATAAACTTAATTCCTACACTGTCTGGTGTTAGCGTATATGCAGGTATAGTTAAATGATAAAGAACCATTGAATCTTTTGGCGCCTCCGGTAATAGAGGAGTTAATGATGATACCCCTTGAGTAACACCTATAAATCCTGTTTTATCAAGATAAACTAAATCCCTTCTTGGGAGATAGAATTGTAAATCTGTTTGGAACTGAGAATTTGGTGTAGGACATACTCCAACAATAGCGTTGGTACCACCTGGACTTGTGGCTGCATTAAATGTATCAACAGTTTGGTCATCACCCATTCTAGGTCTGAAGTCAACCGCACTTCTTAATTCAACACCTTCAAAACTAGGAATATCTTCATAGTCAATATCATTAGCAAGGTCATAAGAGTCAATTGTAAAGAAGTCACCTGCAGTATGAGTAAAATAATCATAGTGTACTGTGATGTTACCAGAAAGTGCATAGTTAGATGTAGATTTAATTCTCCATTTACCATGTCCATAATAACTTCCTGTCTGTCCAGTATCAAATTCAAAGTTATCTGTAATATTCACATTGGCCACATCAAGTACTGATGTAATTTTAATAATATCACAATGGTTTAACCTTTGCCATTGCCTATAATCTGTTGGACCATTATATGTTACTGGTGTATTACCAGAAGCTTTATCTTTTGATTTATGGTCTAGTGTTCTTGTTGTAGGTGCAAATAAACTTAATGAAGTTGCATTTGCTATTGCTCCTAATCCAGTAATAGTAATTGTAGATGCACCTGAACCTGGATTATTTACAGCTATATCACCTACAGCTATTGTTACTTTAGCATTAGTAGCATTATTAATTAAAATCCATTGGAGTAAATTAGCTGCATTTGCTGTAACGATTGTTTCATTTGAACTGGAACCAGAAAATTGAACCGAACCGCCTGACAATGCTGAAGTAGGAGTACCCATATTTCTATTACTAGAAAATTGATAATTAAAATCAGGTGTACCACCACCTACTACACTATCACATGTTTTAACTCTTGATTGAGGGAATGCAAATATTGCAGTATCATCTCCTAAGTTTGCATCAATAATGGTTGCAGTGAATGAACCAGTAGTACCTGCAAGGGTATAGTCATCAGCTGTAGTATCAATTGTGTGAGGGGTAGTTGTTATATAATCAAATACGTGTAACCTTTGTGTTGTTGCAGTTAAACCCTCAATTGCTCTAACACGACATGTACCAACAACCGCAGCACTCTCATTTTTAATATTAATCTTTTCAAGTGTTACTGTATCTGGGTAGGATACCATAGTGGAGATATCAATATAATTATTTGATTCCACTTGGACAACCCTATCTGTCACTAATTGAGAACTTCTTGCTTTATTAATATCTACATTTGTTTTTGAAACCTTTTCTATTTCATAACCATGAACATATGCTTTTGCAGGTTCAACAACGGTTACGAATTTAGTGGAGTCAGATGCATGTGCAGAAAAAGCTGCTTGGAATGGTGTTACTGTATAGTTACCAGATTCGTCATGTGTTCTCCTTGCAAGGGTGTCCTCAATCTTATTATAAGCAGTTTTTCTATTATCAACATCAATCGCACCACCAATTAATCTAACAAGTAAAACAAAATCACCAGTGGTTGAGGTTGAAGCACGAGTACTAAAGATAGCACTTAATTTATATCTATGAGCACCAGGGGCAGACTCATTAGGAGTACCCGTGGCATTATCATTTAATGTTGCATCAGAACCAGAGCTGACAAGGGATTCAGTAATGGTTAAACCAATATCTATAGATGCGTTTGTTGTATATTTTGAGAGAACAATTGTTTTGGATTTTACTGTGACAAAGTTTTTCTTAATATAATAGACACCATTATCAATTGTTGCAATACTACCTAAGCCAACCGCTGTAATATCAGTAACAACAATTCCAGTACCAGTAACGGTTGAAGATGCTGTGTATGCCGGACCACTAAGATATTTAACATATAAAGTAACTGGGTCTGCGCCATCAATGGCCACTGCATGGAGAATCTTAGCTGTGGTTGTTCCATCAGTAAGTGTTACACCAATAAAGTCTGTAACGTCTGTGGTTGATGTAGTAATCTTTAAAAAATCACATTCATTATGAACAGAAAGTTCACCTAATACATTTGAACCTTCCTTAAATAAGTGGTCACCTGTAGCTGATATTTGATTTTGTAATGATGATTGTAATTGAGTTAACTCTCGAGCTTGTACAGCCTTACCAGGTCTAAATAATACTCTATTATATTTTTCTTTAGGACTTAATCCATCCGCACCTGCGGCCTCAAAGTCGTCCCAGTATGGTTCTACGTTAAATGCTATTGCCATTTTTCTTTCCTATTTAAAATGCTATTACTAATCTTACTGTCTCTACCTGTCCATCGGCCCTCGTGGTTGCTGTCCTATTCTCCACAAACATAACCTCACCTGAATGATGATTAATTAAAGGTACTCCTACTGCTGTAATATCATGACCTGCACCAGCTGCACCTACTGCCCGAGTAAAATGAGTGGCAAGGAATGTACCAAACCCTGTTGATTCATTTTGACAATAGTGTAATACACCATTAGAGTTATTATATTCTATCACTTGACCTTTAGCACCAACGGTACCACCTGTGTGACCTTCAAATAGATAGTCAGCTACGTATGTGCTGGCTAATCCAGTAGCAATTGTTAAACTCTTACATGTATTATATGCATTTGCTTCTGCAACTTGAGCAATAGTACCTGAACCAGATGATGTTGTAGCAATTGCTTTAAACACCGTTCCAACAATATAATCGGTTGGAGCTCCGGCTGTAGCCCAGTTTGCTGCTGAAGATGTACCTAATGTTAAAATCTTATAAAAGTTACCAACCACCATTGACCCCGCACCTGAAAGAGTTGCGGTTTCATTAGCTTGTTCAATTGGATTTTTAATAACTGCTATTTGTCTAAAGTCATTTGAATCTGGAATACTACCCGATTCATCACCAGTAAATGTGCTATAAATTGTTACATAATGTGAACGTAAGTCATTATTTGGATTTGCACCAAATCCACCTGGAGGACCAATCACTGGTCTTATTGCACCACTTGTACCTGTGCCTGCTACTGTAACAGTAGCGTGAGTATACCCTGAACCAGGAGCTGTCATTGTAATACCTGTAATAATTCCACCTGCTACTATAGCCGTAGCTGTAGCACCTGCACCATCACCTGCGATTGTAAGGATAGCTTCGGTAGTACCGTTAGCATATCCTGTACCACCAGTTGTAACCTTCATATTATAAATTGCACCATCAACTGCATTATCCTGTACACTCCATTGATTAATCAATGCTGCATCAGAACCTCCAGCTGGTTGTGAACCTAAAACTCTTGTTGGTACAAAGGATGCTGTTAAAAACTTTGTCACATCAGATGTCGGGACTGTAAACATATATTTCCATATATAGCCATCTGTTGCTGAGAAGTTAATAACTCCTGTTGTTACTACGCCACCCGGTGAAACGTCTGGGCTGGTTGTACTTGTTCCTGCTCCGGCCTTCAAACAAATATAAACATTGTTATTATCTGTAATAACAAAGTATACTTTGCTTTCTATGTCGGTGTCTTGGTCATCATATTCTATATAGGTTGTGCCAGAAACCCATAGGTTCCTTGGTGCACAATGAATAATATCTGTACTAGCAATTTTCTTCATGGCAAACATATTTTCCCATAGAGTATTACTTGTGTAATCGTTTTCATACGGGGTTGTTGGTACTGTGTCATCAGTCCATGCATTAGCCCGTCCCAAAGCCATATAGAATTGATTGTTTGCAAGACTAGTCAGGAATTTATCTGTTGTATCTAATCTAAATCTGCTAGTTATTATTGCTGCCATGTCTTTTCCTTTATTTTATATTATGATATCACAGAGCTAATCTCTGCGTTCCGAATTGTAAACCTATATTGTTATTTATACTATCTTGAATTGTATATTGAGCAAAATCGCTATTTGGTCCCAAATATCTGAACTTCATGTTGTCCCAATGGTTCCACATACCTATTCTACCTCCACCTGAACCAATATTATAAGTTCCAGTTGTAGTATATGGAATATGTGTCCAACTTATTTCAGTATAACTTCCAACCGAATGGTAAGTTACTGGACCAATTTGTTCCATAGGCAGGTTAATATTAATTTTACCTGCTGGTAATAGCCAACCATATTGTGCTTGGGTATTTCCTGAAGTTAATAGCTGAACAAATATTGCAATCTCACCAAAGAATATAAACCCAGCTGGGTGAACTAATCTTGTGAATGCATTTTTCCAATCTGCTACGTTCCTACCAGTCCTAAGAACATATGAGAACTTTTGATAGTAATAAGAATCCTGTAAGTATTTTTTATCTGATAAGAAACCATCATTGGTAGTAAACAAACCCTTAGGATATGTTTTAATCACATCAGCGTTTGACAATGCTGATGTAAATGTTAACTTATATTTAGTAACATTTGATTCTGAATATACCGCCTCAACATAATCTGTTCCTGGTGTCTTATATACATTATTAACAAATACAACATCATCATCAAAGAACAATGCTTGAGTTGCATCATTGTTTCCACTAACCACTGTTGGTGTGCCACTAATTGTAATTGTATTCCAAGGAGTATAAGAACTTTGGTTTGCTATTATATCAACTGTCTGGTCATTCCAATTACCATCAGATGGATTTAATAAATCTACAAATGGAAAATATGTTTCAACTTCATCATTGTATATAATTCTAAAAAATGATGTGATAGATTCTGGTGTACCTCTACTTCTATAAAATTCAATAAGCCTTTTATAAAATGCCCTTGGGTCTGCAGCAAAGTCTCTTGGTACTGCAACACCAATCTCATTTTGAAGTTCTGTTAATAAACTCTCTTCTACATAATCAATATCCCTTTGGATATCTAATGAATTAAGATAAAAGCTAGATTTATTTGAACGCTCTAAATAAAGAGCATATACTTTAATAAAATCAACTAAGTCAGGATACGCAGTCTGTATATGGCCAGGGATTAAATCATCTACGTATGATGATATATTATATTTGCCAAGTGTTGCCATTAGTTACTCACTGTTGTATAGTCAATACCAGCGTTAGTACCACCAGTAGCCATAGTATCTATCTCTCCTGTTATCGTTGCGGTTGAGGTATTAATAGTTAATAATTCATTCCTTGTTGGTTTAATATCAGAGGATGCTGGCTTAACAGTTATGTCAATCGTAGTTGACCCTGTTGGTAATGCTGTTGGAGCAAAACTATTTAAAGTAACTGTTCCAGCTTCTTCATCAATTGAGCCAAGATTAGTACCATATATTGTACCATTTGTTCCTATAATTTGAACAATTCTACTAGCACTTGAAGTATCATAATAGTCTTTAAGTTTACATGTAACACCACTATAAGTAAAATTGGTTGAGGTCAAATAAGAACCCGTACTTGATGTAGAACCATCTAAGTCAGTCAATGCTTGATTAAACTTAAGTTCATATTTAGTTGCCGTATTAAGAGTAGGTATAATTTTTTTCATCATTTTAATACGGGTAATATTAGATAGGATAGCAATATTAGTATCGTCAATCTTTTTAAGAACATTTGAGTCCCTATATACTCCACCAAAAGTTTTTAGTGTGTCTGTATTGTATGCAATAATTGTATTCCTTATAGATGTTGCAAGTCCACTTGCTGTAACTGTGGCAAGGTTAGGATTATATTTAAAGTAAACTTCTAAATCAATGTATGTATAATCCGGGTCAACCAGTACGGGTGTGATGGATACAACATTTTTTGGTTTAAGAATATTATTTTTAATTGTTGCTTTTTGAGTATCAGTTAATGTTTCACCAGATAATGGTTTAATACTTATATAGACCTTACCATAATCTGGAACATCATGACTTTCTCCACCCCATACTGCAACAGCTTCAATGTCACCAAATTCATTTTGGATAATAGATTTATAATCATCAGGTGTCACCGCACGGTTTTGAGATACGTGAGATAATGGTGCATTAAATTTAATAGCTTCTTTAGTTTCTCTTGGTGCACCACCAGTAGCTTTACTTACTAATGTGACTGTCTCATCTGAATTACCATTAAGTGAATCAGTCATAATGAATGTAGTAGCGCCATTCACATCAGTGGCAGATGATATCTTAGCATATTCTATTTTAACTGTATTACCATTTCCTGGTCTTTTACCAATTATATTATCACCAAATTTAATTTCATAATAACCATCTCTACCTTCCTCTAAAAAGTATACTTCACTTGTGCCATCTATTTGAACTACATTAGTATTTAAAGTATAAACTTTAGATGCACTTGTAGAACCAGAATCTATCACAGTAACTTTAATGGATTTGGTATTTGCATTAATGTCAGGGATTAAGTATTGCTCAAAAGTATTATTTTGATATGTATATAATATCTCTTTTAATGTACCTTGTTCAATAGACAAATTAGTAAAGTTCCAACCAGAATCAAAGTTTATAGTGGTAGTGGTTGAAGAAAACATTGGATATGTAACACCATCAATAGTGGTTTGAAACTTAGTACCCCTTGGCATGCTTAATGGAAGTGGGTCATTATTAGAATCATGGTTCCATAAAGGAGTTTGTGTAGAGTCATAATTCATTTTAACATTTAGGACAGCAGTTGATGGAGCAATGGACCTTGGTGTATAACCTAATAGTTTAGCATGAGATACCACTGAAGTCCGTAACTGAGCTGTGTCAAGGAACGTTTCATTAAGAGCAAAGTTTGCATTCATTGAATTCACATGTGTTATATAACTTAATACATCAATAATGGTACTCATTGCTGAGCCTTCATAATTATAATCATTAAAGGTCGTATCTGTTGCTTTCATATAACTAACTAGATTTGCCTTTAGTTGGTCAAAATCTAATTCACTTGCTGAAATTCTGCGTTCTATTGCCATTATCGTAATCTCTCTATTGTGGTTGTTATATCTATTACTTCATTACTAGATTTAACTCTCCCGGTTACTGTTATATTTACTTCATTATCATCAGCCTTAGCCTGAATGTTTGTGTTTAATATTTCTAATCTTGGTTCATGATTAGCTAAAGCAGTATTAATAGAGGTAGATATTTGTGCTGCTGTTATATTATTCATATTCTCAAATAAATAATGTCTTAGGTTAGCACCAAAATTATAATTAAATGGTCTCTCTCCATGATTAGTTCTTAATATATTTAATACACTCTGCTTTACTGCATCATTGTTCTTTTTTATTCCAACGTCATTGGTATTAGGATTTTGCTTAAAAGTAAAATCTAAATCTTTATAAAGTGCTTGTCGTGCTATCGTTGCCATATATCTTATTTATACTATTTAGGTGGACCAGTGTCAACAGTTGGTGAATCAAAATCATTATGAACATGGGTATTAACTATAACATTTTCTCTTGACAATTTTAATTCTTTGGTTATATCAACATCACCATCTAATTTTATTAAGCCTTCACTTGTTATTGTAGTAGTACCTTCAGTATTAACAGTTATGTCACCCGTGCTTGTTAAGTTACTTGTACCAGTAACATTTGCATCAAGGTTACCACCAACAGCAACATTAATATCACCTGCTACTGCAATATCAGTATTACCACTAACAATAATTCTAACATTACCAAATACTTCAAGGGTATCTTGTCCCACTACTAATTGATAATTATCTCTTATTATTTTTTCAACCTTTGAACCATTTGGGTCTATCTCATATTGAGTACCACTTTTATGTCTTTCCATTATACGTTCAGCACCAGGAGTATCATCATACTCTTTGGCGTGCCCGGACGCTGTTTCATATACATTATTAAATGGATATACCGGTGCAAAAGTACTTGCTGGTTCATACTCTCCAGTAGGGTCATCTGCATGTGGGTTTAAACTTCTTACTCTATCATTATTATCTTCTTTGGAATCTGTCTTTGTTGGAAGAGTTCCTATTACCATAAACTCTTGCTTTGTAATATCTAAAAATACACCACAAACTAATGAGCCAATTTGTAAATTTACAGAATGTCCTTGACCACTTATAGCTGGTGTATTCCCAGGCATCATAACTTGTGTCCAAGGTAGGTGTTTTGTTTCTATATTGTCATGTACATTAAAAACATTAACCTTAACTCTCCCAAGTTTTTCTGGGTCATTAACATCTACAATTTTTCCAAATGAAATCATGGTCTTATCAATCCTAAATCTTGGTAGTAAGCAAAGTTACCACCATCTTGTGTCCATTTATGCTGCATTGTTGCAACTAAATATGGACCATCTTGTTTACTATATGATACATTACCTCCACCAAGGTCAAGCTCAATTGTCATACCAACTCCAATATAAGGTACTGCTACTATTGATGCAGCATTCAGTGATGTATTATATACTCTAAATTTTTTATTAACCATTTTAACATTCTCAACTGAACCAACATCAGAAAATACAGAGGTTACACCTTCATCATATAATTTTTTGCTAAGTTTAAATTTTATAGTTTGAACCGATGTTGCATCATCTTCATGTTTTAAATTATCTTTCTTAGTAGTTTCATCTAAACCAACTTCAGATACTGCTTCACCATACACACCCTTTTCTAATTTTTGAAGGAAATTCATATTATATTCTTTTAAACTAAAACTATCACCAGTTCCTACAGTTGCATCAACACCAATACTATCCATACCTGGTTGAGCATTTGATATTCTTATTGGGTCGGCATTGGGATTCATTAAAGGATTTGTCATCATATCATTCAAAGAAGTTAATCTAAGAGCATTATTATCCATAAACCGTTGGTATAAAAAGAATCCACTTTTTTCTACATCATGTGCACTATTCACAATTGCTTTAAAGGCTTCCCTTGCAGTAATATTTGGTGCTATATATCTACCTTCAGTATCTGCTCTTGAATCCCTATATAGTACTGCATCATCTTCACTAACTTCAAAAAACATATCTCTAATTATCTCATCTGATGTACCAGAAAATGTACTATTTAATCTTTCAATAAAATTAGTTTCATGGCTAGATTTTATATGAATTATATAATTTTTTTGGTTCTTCTCAATCTCCATATTACTAATACCATCCATCCAAAATTTGGCTGTATGTTGCTTTCCAAGATATTCCCAAGTCATTGTGACTGGTGCTAAATGTGAGCCTATGAATTTGTCAAATATATTTAAACCATCTTTAACTGCAATTGAACCTCTATATAAACCAAATAACTTTTCATATATAGTTACACCTATAACTATATTTTGAATTTCAAAATTCCAAACTTCAATTTTTAAATTATCTAAATTAAACATTAGCCGCTCATTTCTTCAGCAAATTGCCTTGCAACATGCGATATAAATTCCGGCTTAATTACTTTTAAATTCCTATTTTGTTCAGCTACAGCAGACTCATAATCGATATAACTGTATGCGCTTGTGCCAGCGGTTCGTCTTGGTACCCATTCACCAGTTGAATCATCAGTATGATGATGAGGCGCATAAGCTTGTGACTTAATAAAATTACATGTTACAGAATCTTGAGAATTAGAACCCTGTATAGTTTCACCAGTTATAGTAAATGTACCACTTGTTTTTTCTATTGTGACATAACCCATATTAACATGGACTTCTTTTATAATACCTGTTGCTCCAGATACAGCACCAGTAACAACCTCACCTAAAGTAAACTTATTATTTAAATTATCATCAGTATCGGCTGCGAGGTATTGATATTTTTCTGTACAGTATTCTATTAATTGGGAATACTTCATTGGCCAATCATCCCATATATTTTTTATTTGAGGGTTAAGTAATAAAAATGTCCAATGGAATTCCTCAGTATTATATAATCTTTTACTAAAATGGTCTGGCCTCTCACCATCTATAATTTCCACTGTTTCATAAAATCCAGAATTATTAATTAATTCATTAGAAACTTTTGCTCTTGATGTTAGATTTTTTACTATATCTACATTACCAGAACCATCTATATCTACTATCGTATTTTGTATATTACTAAAAAACATATTAATACCCCGCCATTACATCATCAACATATATTGGAACCATTTCTTTAAGTGTTACAGCTAATCCAACTTCAACTGGTGCATTATTAATTTTAAAGAATGAAGATACATTTGGATTATATGTAGCATTAACTGATTCAATAACACATGGCGGCAATTGAATCATATCTTTTGCTCCATGAAATGACACAATACAATGGTCAGGGACTGTTATAGTAATTGAATTATTCTTTTTGGCATGCGCGGATTTTCTAAAAAATTTAATAATTCCTGCAGTATGATTTGATTCATTCTCAGAATCTGGTAGAAATGTCCAATTAAATGTAAAGCTTCTTAATCCAGTTGAACCATATTGAATATATTCATTTTTATTCATGGCTTGGCCAGTAGACCTTTGTATTTCAGAAGCAACAATATCTCCAATACCATAACCAGCTAAAGCACCTAACATACCTTTACTTCCCATTTTACCTAAAATACCACCATAAGCAGCGATTGCTGACCTTCCATGTGTAACTGCTTTGTTCTCAAAAGAGTTCATACCACCACCTAAGAATTCTTCTAATGCTGCAGCAAATTTTCTACTGTCTTCATTGTATAACATTTGGTCATTCACTTGGATATCTGTTGGCATATATAAAGCAATTGAACCTGTGTAATCTCTTTTAACTGGGGTTGTTAACTGTTTAACATATCCTTCAACTTTTTTTAGATTGTTCTTCATTACTCTAGTTACTGCAACATCCATTTGTTTTTTATTCATATCTTTAACATCCGCTGCTGCTAATCCTAAAGCTCTTAATAAATCACCACCAAACTCTACTGTATCACTACCTGCTTTTGCTAAGCCTTCCATTAATGTCCCATCTGTATATCTGTCCATCCAATCCATTTTTGATACAGCTTGAGATTCATCTACCTTCATAAATTCAAACATCATAAATGGCTCAATAGCCGCTGTGTCTACTCTATTCATACGAAGTTTGGCATAGTCACTTGTTTCATGACTATTAAAATTGATATCATCTTTCCATGAGTCGTTGCCTACAGTTTCTGGATATTTCCAATGCTCAAATCCATCTTTATTATTATTAAATCTAGCTTGTCCTTGGATATTACTGTGTGGTCCGTTTGCCATTATGGTTCCTTGGTTTGTATATTACTTATTTATACGTTTCTTTATAAATACTCGTATGAAAAAGACATATTCTGGTACTTGGAGACCAAAACACCCTGAGAAATATAATGGTAACGTTGATATGATACATTATAGGTCCTTATGGGAAAGGAATGCATTTAGATATTTAGATAAAGCATCATGGGTTAGGTGGTGGCAGTCTGAAGAAACCATTATACCATATATATGTTCAACCGATAGGAAGGCTCATAGGTATTTTGTTGACCTTACTATTAAAACAAAAACAGGTAAAACCATTTTGGTTGAGATAAAACCATCAGCTCAAACCGTACCACCCAAAAGAAAACGATTAAATGAGGCATTAACCTATATGAAGAATACTTCTAAGTGGAAATATGCTAATAAGTATTGTGAGGAACGTGGTTATGAATTTCAAATATGGACAGAAAAAGAGTTAGAAGCTATGGGTATTAAGACAATGACTATGGGATTTAAAGCAAGTAAAACAAAAACAGGCCGTAGAATATGGAAAACACTTAAGAAAAGAGTATAAATATAGATATGGATAACAAGGAAGATGAAGGAAAGCTTGAGCTCTCAATACGCATATTGGGTAATGAGATAATAGGTTTTCAAATGTTAGTAAATGATTTTAAAATGAAATGGATGTTAATAGGTTTATTTGGTGTTGGAATCATTGCATATATAATGGTTTCATTTGGTCCGCAATTAATGGAGACGTTTAGTGGCTAGTTTATTTGACAATTTAGAAGCAGAAGCATTCCGTAAAGGATTAGTAGCTCGCTCGGCTGAGGCTGCAAAATGGTTTCAACAAAAAGCTAAAGAGCTTGGAAAATTAGGTAAAAGTGTTCTTAAAGATGATAGGCTATACCAAGTTGGTGGAGCTAAAATTGGTGATATGGTAATGTATACATATAACCCAAAGCTCAAACAACAGCTTCCATACTATGACACCTTCCCTTTGACTATTGTGGTTGGTCCTGCTAAAGATGGTTTTTATGGTATTAATCTGCATTACTTACCACCTAAAATACGGGCTATATTTTTAGACCATTTAAATGATACAGCATCTAATAAGAAGTTTAATAAAACAACTAAATTTAGAATCACTTATAACTTATTAAAAGCCACAAAAAATTATAAATATTTTAAACCGTGTTTTAAACACTATTTAACAAAGCATGTAACTTCAAATATAATGAAGGTATCTGCAGCGGAATGGAACATAGCAATATTTTTAGAAACAGCAGCCTTTAGGAAGAAAACTGAAAGATTTGTTTGGGCGCGTTCAAGGAGACAATACAGATAATGTCATTACCAGTTAGTATAGATTCATTAAAATCAACGATTAATCGTCGTGGTGGTATATCACGGGCTAATAGATATGCTGTATATGTTTCACATCCATCAAAGGGTATGAACAGCTTATTAAAATTTGACCCAGCAACACTATTAAATAATTTAATATCTGGTGATGGTGTTCATATTGGAGATTTTATACAAGACCCTAGAGATTTATTTATATTGTGCAAACAAGTTTCACTTCCAGGTAAAAGAATATCCACAACTAATGCTGCGCATAATCATCACTTAACTAAGAAACCATATTCGGCTGCAACAGATGAAGTCTCTATGACATTCTTATTGACTAATGATTATTATATTAAAAAATATTTTGATATGTGGCAAGAGATGATTATAGATACAACCCATGAACATTATAAAGCATATTATAAAAGAGATTATTGTAGTGATGTAATTATACAGCAGTTATCAACATCTAATGATGTGATACCTGGATATACAATTAAATTAGAAAATGCATACCCTATACAAATAGGCCAAGTTGATTTATCATCAGAAAGTGATTCTTTAATGGAAGTAAATATTACATGGGAGTATGATAATTTTAAAAGTATTGGATGGGAGCAGGGTTTGGAAGCAGTTGCAAACCACGCACTATCTATTGGCAGGGATACCCTAGCCACAATGAGAGGAAATTAATTAATTAAAATAATGGAGAGATAATGATGTTGCCAATAATTGCAACCCCAAAGTATGATATGATTGTGCCTTCAACAGGCGAAGCTATAACATACCGACCATATTTGGTCAGAGAAGAAAAGGTTTTGTTGATTGCTTTAGAGAGTCAAGATGATGCGCAGATTGAAAATGCGGTTGAGAGTGTTCTTAAAGCATGTATAGAATCTAAAATTAATATTAAGGATTTAACCACCTTTGATATTGAGTTTATGTTTGTGACTTTACGGAGTAAATCCGTTGGTGAAGGAATTAAAGTAGGAATCAAATGTGAAGAAGAAGACTGTGAAGAATCTAATGAACTAAAAATTGATTTAGAAAAAGTTATAGTCATAAATCTTGAGGATGAAGTTGAGAAACATATTAAGTTAAGTGATGATATGAGTTTAGATGTACGTTGGCCAAGAAATAGAGATAGGTTAAGTAATAAACAACGTGAAACTCAAACAGATGCTATTCTTAATATGCTAGCTAAATGTATTGAGACAGTTTATCATGGTGAGGAAATACATAATATGAAAGATGTGACTCATAAAGAAGCTGTAACTTTTGTTGAAAGTTTAAGTACTGATAATTTTAAAGATATAATGGAAGTAATGGAGAAAGCACCAGTATTGCATTATGATTTAGAATTTAAATGTAAAGCTTGTGGTCATGAGAATGTTAGGGAGTTGAATGGGTTAGTCGATTTTTTTACATAACCCTCGCCCATGACAATATATCTAACCATTTGAAAATTAATTTTAATATGATGGTTCATCATAAGTTTAGTTTAGAAGATATAAACAATATGATACCGTGGGAGAGGGAGATTTACTTAGTCTTACTTCACCAGCATGTTGAAGATGAAAATAAAAGAAATGCAGCAGGAGAAATTAATCCAGCGAATTTAACAGGATAAAAAATGGCAGTAACAGATAGTGACAAATTAAGTGGAATTATAAATCAGCTCAAGAAGCAGAATCAGCTGGGCACACGTGATAGACTTAGAGAAGCTGAAGAAGCTAAGCGCCAAGAATTACTTATGGGTCAAAATGAGAGTGTGCTTGACCAAGGTTCTAGTATTATTGGTGCAGGACAAGACTTTCAACGTAGGTATTTAGCTGGCCAAGCAAAAACATTATCTGATAGAGTTACAGGTGATGCACCTAAAGGAAAAAATCAACTTAGTTTATTAAAAGCTGTTACAGGCCTTGTTGACTTTATGAAAGGAGAGGCACGTGATGCTGATAGAAAATATTTAAAAGGTGAAAGAGATAAAGAAGAAGATAGAAGAGAGAAACCACCAAGTCCTGCATTTTTGGGTATGGGTGCATTGCGGAAAGGCAAATGGATAAAAGAAAAAGATGAGGAAACCTCAACGTTAGGAGAAGCATGGAAAAAATCTAAGTTTACTTTTATTACAGCTGCACTTATTGCATTATGGGCTGCTTCAGAAGGATTTAACTTATGGGCCATAAAAGCGCTGAAAGGAGTTAGAGGTACTTGGGCTTGGATGAAAGCCTGGTCAATAGAACTAGCTGCAATACATAAACTTAAAGAAGCAAAAGTTAACATGGTAGAGGCTGTTAAAATGGAATGGGCTAAACTAACAGGTTTTATTAAAGGCCAAATGCAAAGTATAAAGTTTGCTGTTTATAGAGCATTTGGTTTTGGTCCTGACGGTAAACGACTTGGTAATACATTTAAAAGGGGTGGCAAAGGGAAGTCAGTTAGAATAGGTATGTTTGCTGGACTTACTGTTAGTTGGCTACATATAAGGAATTTGCTATTTGAAAGAATTAAAAGCATAAGAACTGCAACTTATAGAGTATTTGGTATAGGACCTGATGGTAAGATGCTTGGCAATACTTTTAAAGGTGGAATAAGTAAACCAATTGGTCCATTAGGTTGGGTACCTCGTATGTGGACTAAGATTAGGACTAGTTTGAATACAAGGATGACTAGTATTCAACAAGGAATTTTTAGAATGGCTGGCTTAGGAGTAGATGGTAAGCCACTTGGAAATACTTTTAAAGGTGGTCCACATGGTGGCTCACAATCTGTTGCACCTAATTGGCAAACAAAAGTGAAAGGTGGATTTAGGAGTGGATTAAATCGTATTCACAGAATAGTTGCTCCTTTCTTTAAATTATCTGCAGCTATAGTGAAATTTTTGGCAAGTGCTGCAGGAATAAGTTTAACAACCGGTTTAAAAACAGTTGGTGCAACCTTTGGTAAACTTATTGGAAGAATTTTATGGCCTGTGACATTAATCTTTGGTATATTTGAGGCATTTAAAGCTGGTAAAAAAGAATCTATGAAAGAAGATTCTAATTGGTTTGATATAATTGGTGAAACATTAGGTGGTTTTTGGGGATATATTATTGGTGGATTAGCTGATGTAGTTAAGAATGTTGTTGTATGGTTAATACAAAAAGCTTTTGGTTTAAAAACTGATGAGGATGGTGTAATTATTGGTGATGGATTAGGTGTTAAGATTCTTAATATAATTAAAGAGTTTAGTTTTATGGACCTTATACGTAAAATAATAGCAATGCCTTGGCATTTAATATCTAATATTTTTGAATTTGTCAAAGGTATGTTTACAAGTGCAGACTATAGAGCTGGTGTATGGGATTGGATAACCAGTCTTCCAAGTAGAATAGCAAATTGGGCTAAAGGTTTAATGCCTGATTGGTTAAGAAAAGTATTTGGTATTGAAATGTCAGAAGATGGAACTGATACTTTGGTCACTTCCATGAATAAAGGAAATATGAGAGCAGCATTAGAGGGTTTTTATAAAGCGTCTGATGAAGGTGGCATTAACCCCATAACTAAAGAGAAATGGAACGCAAATGGAGTTAAAGCAGCTCGTTCTGCTTTTATTGCTGAATTTTTAGAAGACTTTATGTCAGATGATGCTGCACAAGGTAGAATTGCAGCTGGTGGTTCATATGAATCAGAAATTATAAGAGCAAAAGCAAAACGTCAGCTAGGCTGGGGTGCCAAGTCCTTTATGCAAAATCAAAATTTTACTATTATGAATTATCAAACTGGTGTTGATGAAAATTATCTATATGATGCTGTTGGTAAAAGCTTCACACTTCAAACTGACGCTGGGTAATAAAAAACCCGCCTTTCAGCGGGTTCTTAGATTTAACTATTAAGCTTCAGCTGCTAATTTAGCAAAATAACTCATTGTATCATCTTCAGCCTCAGCTCGTTGAACTGGGTCAGCTGCTACTGCAACTGGGTCTGAAACAACCGGACCATCATTGAATGGTGATTCGTTTTTTATATCCTCATCAACATAATCAATTTCTGTACGGTTCATAGTTTTAACTTCCTCACCCAAAACTCTAGTCAACTTAAGATTAAGCTCACTATAAGATTTAAATGTTGACGTATCTGTAAACTCATTAAGAGAAATTTCCTTATTGTAAATATCCTCTAAAACAGAATCATCTGTGTGTAAGGCTTCAGCTTTACCAAATTCAGAACGGTCATAGTTACGGAATCCCGCAACCTGAGCAATCTTCATTTTAAAGTTGGCACCTTTCCATAAGTCAAATGGATTAATAGCAGTTTCATCTTCATACTGTGGCTGCATGCTATTCATAATCTTCTCAAAGATTTTAGCGCCATAAGTATATAAGAATGTTTTGCCATTGTTTTCTGGACTTTCAGGGTCAGAAACAATATAGATATTTGACACATAATGCAAACGACGTTTACGCTTACGTGCAATATCCTTATCGGCTTCTATGCCTGTATTCCATAGTTTTGAATTCATTTCAGAAACAGGGTCGTCCTTACCAATGGTTGTCAAAGATTTTTCAACATACCATTGACCAGTAGGTCCTTGAAAGAAATGGTCCCAGTATTTAGCCCAAGGCAAATCATCACCTTCGACTGTAGGCAAAAACCTAATAACGGCATATCCGTTACCTGCTTTGTCTACTGTGGGTTTCCACATACGGTCGTCGCCGTATGATTGTTTTTGTGTGGCGCTTTCAGCTGCACCAACTAATGCACTCATGTCACTAGCTTTAGCTTTTAAGTCTGCGAAACTCATTGTACTTCTCCTTTAAAGATTTATATTAATTTATATTTCGTTGTATCATTATATATTATAACATACTTTTCACTAAAGTAAACAGCTTTTACTTAAAAACATCTAAAATAATTTTCCTCATTTTACTATCATCAACCTTTAGAAATGATTGAAATTTAGATATTTTTTTATATAAGTCAGGCCATAAAATGGTCTCACTTATTTTTAAGTTGGCTTTCTCAATAAAACCTGTAAGCCTATTCACTATACATACGGTCTCCAAAGAGACCATACCTTCCAGATAGTGGTGGATAATTTTTGGATATGTTTCTTCTATTTCCAAAAGGGTATCAAATCCATTATCTGAAATTCCTTCTAATTCGTTCTTAAACAAATAACTAATACTATCTATACGTTTTAAAAACTGGGTGTATGTCTCTTCGTCCCTAAGCATATCACCACTATATTTATTTCCAGCTACTTGATGAGCTGCAAAGTATAGTATTATATCATCTTTACTCTTAAATCTTTTTCCTATTTTAGTTAACTGAAATTTATCTGGTCTTTTCCAATATGTTTTTTCAGTTATATTTGTTTTGAAATTATACTTAAAACAATCATAAGTTCCATTGAAATGGAGGTTAATAGCGTGATGTAATTTAAATGCCGAATATCCATCCATTCTCATATTGGCAATACGTATGTTGGATTACCACCCTGTAGTAAGTTAAGTTCCCTAGCTTCAAATTCAACATGCTCAATAATCTCTTTGGATATAAGTTTTTTACTATCTCTTAAGTCTATTTCATTGTCCTCACATACATCTATAATAGCATCAATATATGGACAGCCTTTGTGAGTTCTAACATATGTTTCTACTAATCGTGAAAATGATTTCTTATTAATATCTTCAATCATTTTCTAAACCCTTCTTCATCAAATGCCGGAGCAATTGTTATATGTTGAATTGGTTTATCTTCATCATCTCCATAAAAATCATACGGGTATAAACCCTCTCTTAAGTATGAGTTTAAGCCTCGTTGATAAGCTTGAATAGAAGCTAATTTAGCTATTGCTCCCTTCTCATTGCGGTGAACTGCCTTCTTTAAGAAACTTATCTTTTCCTTGCAAGACTTAATATATCCTTTAACGCTTACCACAGATAGTCCGTGGTCATCGTCTAGGGCCATAACATTTGGTGCCACATTTTTATATGTAGCTGGCTTTTTAGCTGCTCTAGCCTTCTCTAAATTAGCCGCAACTGCTACTTTTTGTTTTTCACTCATCTTACGCTTTACCATAATATAATCCTTAAATTATCCTTTATATATTTTTAATATCTGTCCTTCAAATGCTTCTACCTTATCAACTCTATTAGGCCATTTAATATATTCCTTTTCAGGATTAGCCTTTAAGTTATTAAGTAGAGGTGTAATAGCATTGAACAATTTGTCCAACCTATCCTGTGCATTTGATGCCGAGGCTGTTGATGCTGCTACTTCTTTTGCAACATCTAATTCGTCTTCATCTACAAGCGTGAAGCCAAAATCGAAAGTGGCCATATCTTACTCCGTTAATAATTGTTTAATTCCTAGTGTCCAGTTTTCTGCTGCATCCTCAACATATCTTAAAGATTTAAATTTAAAATCTTCAGTTGTCATTCGAATACCACTGGCATCTTTATATGTGATTGAAAAAAATGAATGTTCACCATCCATTCCATTTATAACCTGATATATTTTAGCGACACTACCATCATCCTTATAGTATTCACTCATCAATTTTCTGTGATTCATTACTTCATCCATTATTTTTCTCCAAGGGTACGTTTACAATCAGGGAAGACCTTAATAGGTGTATCTTCTAACCACCAAAGGTCTGGTTTGGTGAATTTATATTTCATATAGTTTGTCCATAAGGTAACTTTAGTTTTGCCATTGCCAAGTGGAATTCTATATTGTGCATTCATAGATATATTATATCATACTTTATAGTAAATGT
>Ga0315334_10000175_pt1 | contig 41741 bp, 46 predicted proteins | sample M150034915metaG_FD_205555 | JGI IMG/M metagenome (GOLD analysis project Ga0315334, IMG submission 205555) | Ammonia-oxidizing marine archaeal communities from Monterey Bay, California, United States - M1 500m 34915 | ecosystem: Environmental > Aquatic > Marine > Intertidal zone | place: USA... | reverse complement strand
CTTTATTCGGAAACACCACAGGAACACAGAATGTTGGTATTGGAAGGAATGCTTTATATACAAATACTACCGCAAGTTACAACACTGGAGTGGGTGACTCAGCTTTATACTACAACACCACGGGGGCCAATAACACAGCACTTGGTTCATCCGCTTTACTGGCAAACACCACTGGCCATTCTAATGTTGCGGTAGGTTCTTCGGCTTTAGACGCTAATACTACGGCAAATTATAATACTGCTGTTGGTCAGGCTGCTTTATCGGCAAGCACAGAGGGTGATGCCAATACCGCAATTGGTGCTTTCTCTTTGGATTCTAATACAACAGCGGACAACAACACGGCAGTTGGTTATGCGGCTTTAACAGCAAATAACACAGGCACACGTAATTCTGCTTTAGGGGCTTATGCCTTAGATGACACTACCACGGGTGATGACAATACTGCTATTGGCTATGCCGCTATGAATGATAACACCACAGGCGAACAGAATGTCGCAGTGGGTGCTTATGCCTTAGACACGCAGGTTGATGCAAACGATAATACAGCAGTCGGTTATGGAGCTTTAGGAGCATATAACCGTAGTGATGGTGCTACCGCTGGTGTTACAGCGATTGGCAGCCACGCATTGACTGCCTTAACCTCTGGAACAGTAAACACTGCCGTAGGTTATCAAGCAGGGACATCCCAGACTACCTCCAATTACAGTGCTTTTTTGGGGTATAGAGCGGGTTATGCTGTAACTGATGGCGAGTCAAATACCTGTATAGGTTCCTTAGCAGGTAGCGCCGTTACAACTGGCGATAACGATTTATGTCTTGGCAAAGATTCAGGACTTACAGGAAGTCCCGGAGGCAATCTTACATCAACATCTAATAATATTAGTTTGGGTGATGAAAATATCTCTCAAGCAAACGTTCAAGTAGACTGGACAATCGCCTCTGATGAAAGAGATAAGACAGACTTCACCGCCCTTGATCTTGGCTTAGACTTTGTTAAAGCCCTAGCCCCTGTAACCTACAAGTGGGATAAGCGTGCTAAGTATATTGATAAGACGCAAGATGATTGGGCAGACACAGACCTTGACACCATTACCCACGATGGAACCCACAAAGAAGACTGGCTGGACGTAGGCTTTAAAGCCCAAGACGTTGAAACTCTTGAGAAGGCCGCAGGATACAAGATAGCCGACAAGACCAACCTCATGACTAGCCTCACAGATGACGGCAAGCAATACGGACTTCAGTACAGCAAGTTTGTCCCAATCTTAGTCAAGGCCATCCAAGAGCAACAAACTACAATTGAAGCATTAACTGCCCGTATAACGGCACTAGAATCATAAACCCAAAGGAGAAGTAAAATGAGTGACGAAGATAGAGATTCCGATACCCTAGCAGCAGACTATGCAGCGATGGGTGACAGCGTTGATTTGGTCAATGCCGTAATCGGTGGAACCGCTATGGCGGATGAAGAGGCTGTTGAGAGGCAGGGCTGTGTTGACCGCAACGTAGAACATCTTGAATTGATGAAGGCTAAGACCGATTGGGGCAGCGAGAGCATGACCGCAACTACTTCGGCTATAACGGCTGGGAAAGCTTACACTGCATCATAAAAATTTAAGGAGTTCTCTATATGGAAGAGGAAGCTAAAACAGTAGTGGATGCTTTTGCTGTAGGAGGCACTGTAGGGGCGTTAGCAGGTTGGCTGCCGCCTCTGGCTGCTTTAGCGACTTTGATATGGACATGTCTTAGGATCTGGGAAACAAAAACTGTTCAAAAGTTTTTAAATGAAAACAAAGAAGACGGTGAGTAATTATTATGAGTAGAAAGAAAAATGTAATGGGATCTTTGCAACGCTTGCAGAAGAGGAATGGCTATAAAAGAGGTGGCACTGGTTCAGGTTGGGGGGGTCGAACCGTAAAGAATACAAACGGAACTGGAGGTGTTAAATCTTCCGGGCCAGACAATACAGGACAAACTCAAGATGAACTTGAGGCTGAAGCTTATCAAGCTGCTGCTGCTGCTGCTGCGGCTGCGGCCAATACAACTACAACTGGTGGTACAGGTGCAACTACAACTGGTGGTACAACTACAGGACAAACTCAAGAAGAAATTAATGCTGAATCTCTTTTAGCAGACAATACAAATACAAATACAACTACAACTGGCGGTACAACTACAGGACAAACTCAAGAAGAAACTAGCGCTGAATCTCTTTTAGCGGACAATACAAATACAACTACAAATACCAATACAACTAGTAATGTTAACGAGGGTGCAGATGAGGATGGAGATGGTATTCCTGATGCCTATGACGATGACTTTGAAGGGACAACTACCTCTGACGCTGATACAACTACAACTACCTCTGACGCTGATACAACTACCGATGATGATACAACTACCGATGATGATACAACTACCGATGATGACCTTGACGCGTTCCCCACGAACCCGGAAGTAAATGACAGGGCAAGAGTAAATGGTGAAAATTATATATGGAATGGTACAATCTGGCAAAAGACAGTACAGACTGATGGTACTGATGATGATTTTGATGAAGATGATGTTGGAACATCTGATGATCCGTGGACTGGGAATTACGAGAATGCACAAAATGCTCCTGGAAAATTATTAGATAGAGTGGCTAGAAAAGAAAGACTAAAGACTTTTGATACTAAACTTGCAGAAGGTTTAGAAGGCACACTCCCAGAAAAGTCTAAAGTTCCGGACGCTGTAAAAATACCCGGAACTGGTACTTTCGATCCTTACTCTATGCTTGAACAAGCACAAAATGCCGAAGTATTCCAGCAGGAAGGAAACTCAGTAGACTATAATGCTGAAACAGGTAACTATACTGTTACAGCTTTTGGTATGACCAAAGAAATGACTCCTAAAGAATTTGCTGAACAATCTGACTTAAATATGGGAGACTTTACAAGTGAAGAGGGTGGCGTTAAAGTACAAATAGGTGATCAAACAACGCAAACAGCTTCAGAAGCCAAGGCTGAAGCTGAAGATGTTGCTAAGGGAGATGTCACTAAAGCAGCAGTATCTGGTAAAGTAGACTCGGCAGGTCTTTTAGATGCTGTTAGAGAAGCGAAGATTTTCAAAGATGGTGATGCTACTGTAGATTATAATCCCGAAACAGGTAACTATACTTTAACAGCCTTTGGAGTTACTAAAAATTTAACGGCTGATGAACTGGCCGAACAATCAAAATTAGATTTAAATATTTATAAGAAGATGCCAAGTGCTTCTTATGATGCAACACAGGTATCGAAAGAAGACGAAGTAGCACTTGAAGGTGCAGAACTAGACAAACTCACTAAAGAAACAGGAACAGACGATCTTAGTTTTACAGATGAGCATAAAGTAAAGACGGCTCAACGAGATACTGAAAAAGAACAAGCTGCTAGAGCTATGGCAGCAGAGAGGGCAGGAGTAAGTGCTAAGAATTTAATAGAGCAGTATATGGAAGGTCGTGGTGATGTTGGTATTCCGGGACGGATTCCGTGGATTGATGAAGATGGGAACATTCGACAGTTTGATGAGAGTACTGGAAAAACGACAGTACAAACCTCTAGAGAATTTGCTACCACAAATGATTTAAGCTTTGGGAAAGAATACGCAGAAGGCGTAACAACAGAAGACAGAACTACAATAGATCCTAGTATAAAACTAGATAGAGAAGATGTTACTTTAAGCGAAGGAGAACAAATACCCCCAGAGGAAATTGCAGAGCTTAGAAAGATAGCAGAGGGTAGAGGCGTTCCGCTAGAAAAACTTCCAGAGTATAAAGATGCTAAGAAAAAACGTGATACTGCAATAGGGCTTTCTCAGAATAAAGAGTATACAGATAGACTAGGCATCCCTCCGCATGAAGTTCCTGCAATAGCAAAATACTACGATGCTGATTACACGCCACAAGGCCAGAAACAACCTATTGATAATGTCCCTGCTTTTAAGAAAGCTGCTGAAAGAAAAGGCGTTACAGGGAAATATGCAGAAAGAGATGCTACGGAACTAGTAGGTGTAGTGCCTCCTGATTTAGAAGGTCGTAAAGCTATTACAGGGGAAGAGCCTATAGGAGATGCTGCTCAGATAGAAGGCATACCGACATATGAAGTATCTCAAATGCAGGAGATTAAAGGCCCTGAAAGGAAGGCTGCTGCTGCTGACATGTTAGAAATAGCAGCTAATGTAATGCCTGAAGTTGCAGCAGCCGTTATGGAAAATCCCGCAGAAGTTCTAGCACAATTAGATGAAGATCCAGATCCCGAAGTTTCAGCAGCATTTGCAAAACTACCTGAAGAAGCTTTAGTATCTGTCCAAATGGAAGGTCTTTTGGCTGGCATGGAGGAGGGTACAACTCCCGCATGGGCTAGACCAGCAGTAGCACAGATAGAGCAGATGATGGCCCAGAGAGGCTTGTCAGCGTCTACAGTAGGCCGGGATGCACTCTTCAATGCTATTATTCAAAGTGCTCTACCTATCGCTCAAAGCAACTCACAAGCCTTACAGCAAAGAGCACAACAGAACTTATCTAACAAACAGCAAGCTAATCTAGCTACCGCACAACAGACGATGCAAATACGATTAGAGAATCTCGGCAATAGGCAACTAGCAGCATCACAGACTGCACAAATGTCTCAACAAATAAAGATGCAGCAAGGTCAGGCCAAGCAAGAAATGAGGATGACTAAAGCTCAACAGGATCAACAAACTGAATTAGCAAGTGCTCAGATGAGGCAACAGAAAGCACAACAAGAATCTACACAAAGACAAGAATCTATTATAGCTGGATTTAGCCACACCTCTAGAGTAGATCTAGCTACCCTACAGCATGATAGTTTAAGAGCTGACAAAGAGTTTAGTGCAGAAGAGCAAATGAACTTAACTAAATACAATGCTCAAATTGCTAAAGTAATGCGACAAGCTGATCTCGAACAAGATATGGAAAAAGCTAATATTTCTATGGAACTTCAGGTAGAAATGCAAAGAGTTTCTGAGGAGAACGCAGCTCAAAAAGATTCAATGTCAGTTGAGAATCAAGAAAAATTAGTTAAACTCCAAACTCTTGTAGATTTTAGAAAGACAGATGCTAAGTTTGCTCAACAAATGGATATGGCTAATATGTCCAACGAGCAACAAATGGAACTTGCAATGCTTAATGATCGAGCAGCTACAGATGCTGCTAACTTTACAGCAGACAATCAATTTGAGTTAGCTGAGTTAAACCATATAGTTCAAAGAAATACAAGACAAGCAGAGCTAAATACTAGCATGGAAGAAGCAAATCTTAACTCTGCATTAAAGATAGAACTTGCAGAGTTATCAGAAAAGAATACAACTTCTAGAGCTAACATGACTGCTGAACAGCAAACAAGATTAGCAAATCTTAATGTTTTGGTAGACTTTAGAAAAACTAATGCTGCAATGGCTCAACAAATGGATGTAACTAATTTAGCTAATGATCAACAAATGGAGCTTGCTAATCTCCATGATAGATCTACTACTGCTACTATGGACATGACAGAAGAGAATAGGTTTAGATTCCAAGAGTTAAATACTTATGTACAAACCATGTCCCAGAACGAGCAGCTTTTACAGCAAGCAGACTTAGCCAATCTTTCAATGGAAGAAAAGATATCTTTAGCTAATCTATCTTCAAGAAGCCAAGCAGATATGGCTTCTATGTCAGCACAGAACGTAGCACAACTGCAAGAGTTTGAGAAGAAAATGCAAGCTGGGCAGGTTAATGCTCAACTGGCTCAACAGATGGGCTTAGCTAATCTTTCTAATGATCAACAAGCTTCTATGTTTAATGCACAGGTAGATGCTAATCTAGACATGAAGCAATTTGATGCCGACCAGCAAGTAGAGTTAGCAAATAGTCAGTTTATGAAGACCATGACCGTTAAGGACTTTGATGCTGATCAGCAATCTGCTATGCAGAATGCAACTACAATGGCTGCTATGGATATGGCTTCAGCAGACCACAACACTAAGCTTAAGATAGAAAATGCTAGAAACTTCTTACAGATGGATATGGCTAATTTATCCAATGACCAACAAGCAATTGTACTTGATCAGCAATTAAAACAACAACGTCTACTTTCTGATCAATCAGCAGCAAATGCAGCCAAGCAATTTAATGCTGCGTCAGAGAATGATATAAATAAGTTTATGAGTAATATGGCTAAAGAAGTAAGCTTAACGAATGCTGCGGCTGCTAATAACATGTCTCAGTTCAATGCTAATGCTGAGAATGCGGCAGAAGCACGGGATAAGAATAGAGAAGCAGATGTAAGTAAGTTTAATGCTGGTATGGCACAGGATATAGCTAAGTTCAATGCTGACGTTACATTTAGAAAAGATAGTTGGAATGCAGCTAATGCAGCGGCGGTAGAAGCAGCAGATATAGCATCGAAAAGGCGTAGGAATGAAGTAGATACAGCAACTCAGAATGCTATTAATATGCAGAATGCTTCTAATAGTTTTAAACTAAGCTCACAAAGCTTGGCATTCCTTAATCAAGAAATGAGAGATCAAGCAGATATGGAATTTAAATCTTATGAAAGTGGGGAGTCTAGACTAGCATCTATAATGATAGCTGCTTTAGGGGCAGGTGAAAATACCTATAATAAAGATTCTTGGACGAAAGGAATGAAAGGTATTATTGCATCATTGAGTGGTTTGTTAGGTTAGGAGGATAATTAAACATGAAGAAATTTTTTAAAAAGTTGGGCCACGGTTTTGCGAAAGTTCTAAGAGGGGTAGGCAGAATCTTCACCTCAAAGGCAGGTAAGATTATAGGAACTATATTCTTGGCATTTGTCTTAGGGCCTTATTTTGGTAAAATGTTTGGTGGAGGCGCTGCTGGCGGCGGTGCCGGTGGGCTTCCTCCTGTAGAGTCTCTTACAGGGGCGGGCCATGTTGCTGAGGGTGGAGGGCCATTAACGATGTTAGGCGGTAAGGGAGCAGAAGCAGCAGCTACAAAGGGAGTAGAAGCAGCAGCTACAAAGGGAGTAGAAGCAGCAGCCGTAGAGGCAGTATCAAACCAAGTTTCTCGCGGGGCTGGTGTAGGCATGCCTGCTGATAGTTTTTTCAAAGAAAATATAGCAGAAACAGTATCAAACCAAGTTTCTCGCGGGGCTGGTGTAGGCATGTCTGCTGAAGACATACTATATGAAGATGTAGTTGATGTAGTCAGTACAGCTACTAAAAATTTACCGAATCCAAAATTAGGTGAGTCTCCGATGGCGGTATTTAGAGAAAACTTAACTCCAGAGGCATTAGAAAATATCAATAGAGCAGCATCAGGAGAGCTTCCTCACACTGTTATAACAACTCCAGATTGGCTAACCCCTGCTCCTCCTACTACAACCCTAAGTGCAGAAGCTTTAAAAGCTCCTTTCACGGGAGATGAATTAAAAGCTATTATTAATAATGAACAGAGTCTAGATACTGCTGCTAGATTAGACTATGCCTCTACAGGATATAGTGGTGCAGAATTACCACCAACCGCTACACCTCAACAAATAACAGAAAGAAATTTAGAAATGGCTTTTAATAGATCCAGACCTAAAACTATACAAGATGCTTTAGCCGACCCAGCGTTTAGAGAGACTTACGATACTGGTTTTGCAGGTAATGCATCTGGTACTTTAAAACAGGCTGAAATGCATGGGGCTAGAGAGTTTACAAGCTATGGAGATGCTTGGCGATCTGGAAGTAGTCTTCTTGAGAAAGGAGGGAATGTATGGGGACATACAGCGGGTACGAGCGTTGGAGAAGCAACGCAGGGAGCATATACTGGATTTGGCTCTGATAAATCTGCATTAGGGACTGCTTTTACTGGTGCACAATTAGCAAGTACCGCACTAGCTGAAGATCCTGAAAAACCTACATATCCTAACTATGCAGCAAGTAGGGAGTCGGAGCGTGAATTAGGCAGGGCTATAGCATTTACTGGGTCTATAGATGCTCAAGCCTTAACAAGCGAAGTTGATTGGAATGCACCGCCTGATATATATATGAATCAAATGAGAAATATAGTAGATGCTACAGGTGTTTCACACTTATATGGCCCCAGCCCTATTGATTTAAATCAGGGCCGTCCTCGCCCGTACCAAGTATACAGTTAGGAGATTACTAAATGCCAGAAATAGATTTAGATTTAGTTAAAATGGTAGATCCATTTAACAAACCTATACCCGGACAATCTTTAACTAATGGAGATGAAACTCAGTATGCTTGGGATAAGCCGCCGAAGTTTGTCACTGTTAAAGATGCTCTAGATGATATTTTCTATGGGCTTATGGAGCGAGAAAGATTAATATCTCTAGTCAGTATTATGGCTGAGGGAATTTTTGATATTACTACAATGGCTCAGATTGTTTTAGAGAAAGGATGGAGGGATGGTAAATGGAATACAGAGCTTCTACTCTTATTAGCTGAACCAGTAATGATAATCCTCATGGCTATATCGGAGAAGGCAGGTATACGAGACTATGATATCTATGAAGGCGAGAGAGATGAATTGTCAGACGATGATCAGAAGCTATTAAGCAGAGGATTAATTGAAGGAATGCACAATAAAGCAAAGTTTAAAGGGATGGACATGCCTCCTGTTGCAAAAGAAAGTGTCCCTGCTCCTATCTTGGAAGGAATTGAAGAAGCAGAGATACCGCAAGCAAGTTTGCTAGAAAAACCAACTGAGGAGCAATAGATATGGGTTTGTTAGATGATCCAAGAGTAGGTAATATTTTAGATATGGCCTCTGGCTTTAATACGGCTAACTCAACGTGGCGTAGAGATCGAAGTAGAGAAAAGAAAGCTTTAGTGTGGCAAGTTGCCTCAAATCTTATGCGGTCTTTTATGGCAGATAAAGAAACAGCAAGGATGCAGGATCTGGATATAAACAATGCCTTTGTAGATGCAACACAAGCTAAAACGTTAATAGAACAAAAGAAGAAACATGCAAGGGATGGTTATTTAGAAAAAATGATGATAGACGAAGGTAGAGATCCTAAAAATAAAAAAGATGTTGCCATTGTACATGGTCAAAGAATTTGGGAAGATGTGGTAAAAGATAGCCCTAATATACAAGAGTTTCAATCTTCAAGACCTACGGAAGATTATAATATGTTTAAAACTCAGGATACTTGGAATAATTATGTAAAGAATGTTCTCGGTACTAAGTCTCCAAAAGCTATAAGTTTACAAAAGCATTTAAATGAAGCTGTTGAGTATAAAACACAAGATTATATGGCTAGAATACAGGGGAATGAAGTTTTAAACGAACAATCAATAGAACCCTTTTTTAAAGTAATGGGTGATATGGGGATTAGAACAAAAGTAGATATAGAAAATGCTTCCCTCCTTGATTTAATATCAGGCAAGATTAGAAGGCAAGTAAACTTACGAGATTCTACTATAAATAGATTTAGGCAGCAGTTTATAACAGGCCCTATGTTGAAAATAAAGAAGGCTTTAGCGGAGATTGAACAAGTAGATCCTTTGAAAACAGAAGAACTTCAAGAAGCAGTTGCAAAGTTACCAGTACCTCATATGGCTAAAGTTCCAAAAAGCTTATGGACAAAAGTAAATGCTCTTCCACTTGATTGGATGAAGGATCGTGTTTTTGATAATGTCCATTCTTTTATTAATACTTGGGATGAGGACGCTAGTGGAGTTCTTACTGGAGAACAACTTCAAAGAGTAATTGCTGAATCTGTAGGGCTTCTTGGATATACGACTATAACGGCCAACGGCGAAGTTTTATTACGGGATTTTTCTACTAGAGTATCGCGTGTTTCAGAGCAATTTAAGGATTCGCCAAAAGAAAAAGAAGACGCAATTGATCTTCTTACGAAAAGATTACATCGTAATGCTAGACAATTAGTTGGGCAAGAGGCAAGTAAGGTAGAGGAGCATCTACGAGGCGAAGAATATTTTAATAACAAGCTAGATTTTATTAAGACCACCTATGGGGAAAACTTTAGTAATGTAAATATATCCCCAGGAGAAAGGCAAGAGTTAAAAGCAATACAAAATACTATATTTGCACAGGGTTATGGGCAGATAGAAGATAAAGGACGAGTAGATATATTGATGGCTACTATTACAGCAGCTATAAAAGATGATGGTTGGACAGAGGGTGATATAATGAAAACGTATGACAAGATTCTTAACCTTGCCATAAAAGAAAACTTAATAGGGGTGAGTATTAATGAGCTGAGCTTTAAAAGAATGATTCCAGAGCTTGCGGCTCGTGTAGAGGAGCATATTCCCCCTGCTGTTATGAATTCTTTAACAGCATTAAGTAATAGTAGTGAGTATCTAGAAAGTTTTATTAACAGGAATCAAGGTTCTGGATTAACAAGTGTGAATCTAGACGCTAAACCAAGTACAGAGGGACAGACAGAAGCTCTACAAGAGATGCAGGGTTTAATTGTAGCAGTTCAGAAAGATCAAGGAAAACCAGATCCAGTAGAAGCTAGTACTGCAAAAAATATAACGTGGCCTAATAGAAATTTAATAGAGAGGGCTGCAAAAGCAATATATGAGACTACTGAACCATTTCAGTACAAGTTAGCAGGTACGAGGGAAAAGCTAACCCAAGTAGAATTAGAAAGGCTAGGAACAGCAGTAATTATGGAGTCTACGGAATACAAAGAGGCTAGAAAGCTATACGATCCTGATGTAGGACTAACTTATATATATCCCGGTGTTACAAGAGACTTAATGACTGAGATATTGGAAAAGTTGGAAGAATCTGGGCGCTATTCAAAAGAAGGATTCGTCGTGGAAGAAGCTGAAGATGCAGAGGATGCTGGAACAACTATACTAGACAAAATCATCACTCCTGCTACTCCTACATCAGGTATAACTGAAGCTGAGATAGATGAATTCATGCGCGATAAATCTGAATTCGTAGCTGAACAAAAAGATTGGCGTACTGGTGAGGTATCTAGACCCAAAATGACGCGAAAACAAGTTGAAGATCGGCTTGCAGCCAGAAAGGAAATGTTTAGATTTAAAACAGAAGAAGGAGAAGAGGCAGCATCTAAATATCCTAGAGTAGCAGCTCTTAAAGAACAGCAGGCTAGTTTATTAGCTAAGAGAGAAAGCAGATCCGAACTTAAAGGCATAGACGCTATTGAGTATGTCTCTAGTTTATTTAAAGATAAGCCACATGAAACTCAATTTTTAAAGAGGCTTGCAGAGGTTGAATCTAAGATGGGTACAGATAGTAATACTTATAATATAGTTAAGGACGAGGAAGGAAGGATAGGCAGCTACGGATTAATGCAAATAGATCGAATAGCTTTTGATGAAATTCAAAGAAGATTGACAGGAACTTCGGGAGCACCTAAGAAAATTCAAAAATGGATACGCCCAGTACAGGCTGCCTTGGGTGTAGATCTTCGAGAAGTTAATTATGAAGATTTAAATAATGATACGTTGAATGTAATTTTTTCACGGCTATATCTAAAAACAATAACTAGTAAGCCTATTCCAGAATCTAGAAAAGAGCAAGGAAAGTATTGGAAAAAGTTTTATAACACCCCGGAAGGTAAAGGCAGCGCATCTGATTTTTAACATGCTGAATATTAAGGAAACGATTAGTATGTCGTTAGCAATTAAATGACTAAGTATAACAGGTATGCCTTCCTAGAAAGAGAAAGCCTTTCAGACTATACGTCTAAAAGTTCTAAAGCTATGGATACTCTTGATGATCTTGAAGCTAATGAGGAATATAGTGAAAGAGCTTCTAGATTTCTACAAGGACTTGGTAAAGATGATGATACAGTAGAAAATCTTTACTCTTATTTTAGGGATGCTGAATATAATTTATACTCTGGAACTAAAAGAGCATTTGAAGAACTTCCAAATTTAACTGCTGAACAGAAAAACGATTATACTTATCTAAAAACAAGATTCGATAGGGCTGATACCGGAGGGGCTAAACAATGGCTTAGAGCTACTGCTGACATAGGACTCGACATCGCCACAGACCCTACTATGCTTTTAAGCTTATTACTTACACCTGTAACTGGAGGAGGTTCATTAGCGACCAGAGCTTCCCTAGCGCAAGCAGCTAGAGTAGGCTTAAAGAGAGTAGGGAAAAGCTTCAAGCCTGACAAAACACTGAAAGCTTACAAGCAAGGTGCGCTTGATGCTAGAGGGAATAGGCCGGGACTGACTAGAGGTAAAGCTATACGAGATTACTATGGAGGAGAAGCTCGTAGGCTAGGTTATTTAGGAGCTGCGGAAGGTGCTATCTGGGGAGGCTCTGCTGAATACCTAGCTCAAGAACGAGATGCAATAGATGGTATTAATCTTAGATATGACAAAAGTTTATCTGAGGTAGCTTTAGTAGGAGCAGTCTCTGGAATGCTTGGTGGCGCGATAGGCAGATATGGTACGAAGTTTGGACAGAAGTTTGATAAGCATACACAAGAGAATCTTTTAAAGTTCTCTGATGAGAATATGTTAGATAGAACAGACCCTGCATTTAAAATGCGCCAAGGAATGCAGACTATACTTTCAAAAACTATAGGGAAGCCTACAACTAGGCTCCTAGCACTAGCTGAGCATGTTCCCCACGTAGAGTTATTTTTAAAAACTATACGTTATGATGCTTTAAAATTTCAGGAGGCTAAGTTATGGTCTACAGAAACTGGCTACGATGATAAATTTCTAGAAAGAGTTATAAAAGGTGAAGAATCTGTAGGCCCTGTAGATTATAAAAGAGCACTTGATGCTGTTCATGGTAAGCTTAAAGTTGCTTTATCAGATGCTATAAATATTACAACGGGAGGCCATAGAAAGCTATCGAGTTCTGAGAATGATATATTAGATGCGATGGCTAGAGATAAGCAAGTACAAACATATTTAAAGAGTAGAGATCAAAAGAAAGCATTCTCCCTAATCAAAAAGTTACATCCTGAAGCAAACGACAATCTTATAAGAACTTTAAAACATACTAGAGAAGAAGTTTTAGATGCTACTCTTGAGCTTGGAGAAGAGCATGGGTTTTGGAAAAAAGCTTTACAGAGAGGGCCTAATGCATACTTTATGCGTAAGTATGATCGAGATGCTGTAGAACAAAACGCTAATGAATTAATTGAAGAAATAGTAAAGCAAGATGCTGTAGCTCCTGATGTAAGCATTGTTGCTAAGCATTTAGATTCTAAAGATACAGAACTTTTTGTAAACTTAACTGACGATTCAGCAATGCTCATAGATTTAATGAATCAAGTTGCCGTAATGCCTATCACAAAGCTCTCTGAGCAAATTGATAATGTATACAAAAAGTTTGTCGGGTTTATAGATTTTAAGAAGATTGTAAAAGATGAAAAGACACATAATATACATTTGAGTCCTGAAGCAACAAGCGGAGAAGCTTATACTTCTATACATAATTTACTACTCGGTATGCACAAAGAACAGCAAAGGCTATTAAATAAAGTGCCTAAAAATGCAGAGACAATAGCCTCTCAAAGAAAGATAGCTTCTGATATTGTAGACGGGATGTTAGATTTAGAAAATGTAAATAGAGAAGTAGACCTTATAGAAGGAACTCCAATAACTACCTCTCATTTTAGTCCTAGATCTTTGTACAAGCTAGACGATAAAACTATACATAAATTCATAAGCCATGATTTTACTACGCTTATGGAAGATTATATTGGAGAGCAGTCTAGATTATTTGCTAGAGCTAAAACATTAGGTACTAGCATAGAAGATGTTACAGCAAGATTTATAGAACCTGCACAAAAAGAATTAGCAGAGCAAGGAGGAACATTAACAAAATCAGAAAAGCAAGCAATGCTAGATTTGTGGAAAATTACAACAGGATTAGATGATACATCTTTTGATTCTGATATAGGTCAAGGAGCATCTGATTTAGTAAAATTAATGCAAGCAACTGCTCACCTGCCTCTAGCTACAATGTCTAGTGCTACAGAAATACTAATACCGCTTACTAGAGTAGGAGTGACTACATATGCTAGAGGGCTTAAAGAGGCTGGAAAGAATATAGGGTATCATTTAGGGAATCAGATTAAGAGATTTACTGGCGATACAATAACAAATACTAGAAAGATTCTTCAGGATGAACATGGCATAACTGCTAAAGAAGCAGATAGAGAGATGGAAAGGGTTCTATTAGGTATAGAACAAGCTGTGGCTCAGCGGGTAGAAGCTTTGACTGGTGAGGGAGTTAAAAGTGCCAGTGTTCGCTGGCTGATGAATAAGTTTTTCAAAGCTACTCTCCTCAGCCAATGGACAAGAACCGTACAGCTTGCCTCCTTTACAATGGGGAAAGATTTAATAACTAGGAACCTTAAAACTATAGCATCCTTACAAGCTGTAGAAGGAACTCTGACAGCTTCTCAAATAAAGAAGAGAAGCAGTGCAGCACAAGAGCTATTTGATCTTGGTGTAGATATTAAAGGTGGTTTAGATTGGGTTGCTAAAGGATCAAAGAGATATAAGTCTGTGGATACAGTGAAGAATGCTAATACAGGACTTATGCAATGGAATAACTTCTACGAAACAAATGTAATGCCGGGAGCATCTAGGTTCGCCAGTGAGGTTATACTAGATCCTTCTAGAGCTTCTGCTATACGCCCTCATGTCCAGACAAGTAAGTATGGATCTATTATATTCCAGTTCTTAGGATACCCTACAGCCTTTACAAACACAGTATTACAGAACTGGCTCCTACAAGCCAAAAGAAAGCCCGTAGAATCTACAGCTAGAATAGCCTCTACAACTTTATTAATGACAGGCGTGGCTACAGCTTTAAATGCCGTAAGGACTGACGGGAAAAGCCTAGAGAAAGAACCTGATGAAGTTCTTCTAGATTCTATAAGTCGTTGGGGTGGTTTAGGCATGATGGAATATGCGTTCAGAGCAGAGAAGAACAGAGAGGTCGGGGGAGGCTTATTAGGCTCTACCGTTAAAGCAGTAACAGGCCCTACAGTTGGTGATGTTATGGATACTTTATTATATAGGAAAGGAGCTACAGAAGTAGCAGCTACAAACCTACCATTTTATTCAGCATATGATCTAGGATCTAACGTGGGTCTTTTGCCTGAAGATTTCAGAGCCAATATAAAGAAAAAGGCTAAGGAAGTTGATAGAAGTTTCTCAGAAGCAGTAGGCTGGACTCGGCCTAGAAGACCCTTAAGTCCTATGAATCAATACTCAAAAGCTACAAGACAATACAAAGAACCTGCACTAGAGTACGGTAGGGTTCAGTATATTAAAGGTGGCTCAGTAGGCGAGGAGGTTGAAAGAACTGGGAAGAACCCTAGCTCTAGAATAGACAGGATGACTGGGGTTCCGTATGAAGAGCAAGCAGGAGCCATATTAGATAATGAAGAAAGAGAAACTTTTGCTCTAGGGAGTGTAGTTAAAAAGCCAATACAAGAAATAATGAAGTACATGACTTCTAAAGAGTATGCTAGAGATCCTCTTAGAAAAAATATAGAACACATAGCCCGTAGCTTAGAACCTAATTTTGGAAGTGCTTATTCAAACCAAGATGAAATACCTCATGGTGCTCCTTCCATAGGGGATGAATGGCTTATTACAGATTTTATACGAGATTCCGTAGAGAAAAAAGACTTTTATGTTATAGGAGGCTTGGAAAATAAAAGACTGGAAGTTGCTCCTTCTATGGCAAAGAGTATAGAATCTACAGATTCAGGATTAAATATAAATCTACTGCCGGGGAAAGTTAGGATAAGAAATCCTGTAGCATGGGATAGAGATATACCTGAAAATCTTATAGATCTTATGAATGATGAAGATTTTGTACGGTTGGTTCGGGAGCCTACATATAAAGAAGATACTAGGGCGGCAGATCTTGAAGTATTTACTAGTATAAAAGCTCGTAAGGCTAATGAAGCCTACTTGCCGATTCTTGAAAAGAAACCTTTCTTGACAGCAGAAGAAGAAGACCACAAAGCTAAAATATTACTTTTCAACGCACAAGAAGCACCCACTCTTAGGAAATCTACGGAGGGTGTAGAAGCACTCAGCCCATTCGCTGAACTACAAAAGCATATAGATGAACAAGAAGAATACTTAAAGTCTTTAAACTTCAAAGGTTCTAAATTTAATGAGAGTAATGTACGAGAAGTTATCAGAAGAGATTGGGATAAGAAATTTAATAAGGTCTTACAGGGTCTGGGTTATGATGTCATACGCTATAAAAATACTAAGCTGAAAGATCCTTCAGATGGAAGAGGCGAACTAATTGATAGAATTCAAGACCCAGAGGCTAGGATTTTATACAGCATAACTAGAAATCTAACAGCCGAAGGGAAAGCGAGGTTGGATCAAGGGTTTCTAGATGCGCGAGAGGCAGGAAGTTTGCCAGAGTTTATGGAAACTCTTAAAGAAAATATAGCCTTATCTGATGAAGACGCTTCAAGCATGTACACATTCGATTTAGATGATGTTTTAGAAGAGATAGATATTGGCTGGAATGGAATGCCAGTAGTTACATTACCTAAATTTAAAGTTATTAATGACCCAGAACTTCCAGTGCTAGGTAGGTATTATGGTAAAACTGGTGAGATACGAATAAATGAAGATCGAATTAGTAAATTCTATGATAAAGCAAAAATACAAAATCAAATACTATTCCCAGAGATACGAGATCAAAATCGTGTACGGATACCAGAGATTAGGTTTAATGATGGTTTCCCAGATTTAGAATCTTTTAGAGAGCATGTCCTAAAACATGAAATGACACATAGTCAATTTTTCCAGAAGAAGGGAGAAGTTTATGAAGGCAAGTTTGACCGATATAAATTTAAAGTGCCATTCAAAAAACATACTCCTGAAAGCATATACGAAGCTAGGATAAATCAGATAGCTTTCAATGCTAAGATTGATCCTGAGAAAGATACCTTCAATTCAAAAGTATATGATATAAAACCTAAAGAAGGAAACCTCAGCCCAGCCCAACAAAAATCAGAACTATATAGAGCAGGTCTAACAGAGGAAGACATTACAGGATACGTATTATTTGATGAATCTCAGTTCCTCTCACAAGGAAGAGCTAAAGCAGCTACGCCTGAAGAGATTAAAATAATAAATGATACAGACCTTAGTGTTAAAGTAGACTTTATAACAAGTAACGAAGTACGAGCTTTTGATCCTGCGGGAGCCTCACAGCTATTAGCACCTTTAAAGGGTGCTGAGGATAGCATAAATTTAGTATCTACTGCTACTTCAAAAGGTGGGGTAGGGAAAGTAATCTCGTATAGGCTTATAGGTAGTGAACTACTAGATGATCTAGCCAATAGAACGTCTTCGCCTATAGATGCAACAGGAGATGAAAAGGGAGTGTACACTACACTTCTTAAAAAATTTACAAATAGTCTATCTATAAGAAAAGGGAAGACAGTACGTAGAGCTAGGGGAGATATACCCAAAGGACAAGAAGCTAACTATAATAGAATTATGCCAGAAGCACGTTTCCTAAAGCTTGAAATAGACAGCGGAAATAATATTAAGATAGATGCTTCAGAATATGCAGAGTGGGGGGTTATTGCAGATATCCGCAACCAAGATTGGGTCGGCCCTAAAGGCTATCTCTACCATCCCCCAGATAATAATGTTGCAAGCAGAGAGTCTGAAGTCTGGAGACATTTAAACTCAACAGATACTAAGCTTGAAAAAGCTTTGAAGAAATATGAGCGAAACAAGTTAAAAGCTATGCGGAAGGAATATTTAGAAAGAAAGAAATATGGAGCTGCATTTAGTGGCGGGAGTGGTACTGGGGAAAGCTATAAAACAAGGTATGGCGAAGAAGTAGTTGCAGATGCAGAAGATTCTGCACCTTCAGGAAGTCCTTACGATAAGAGAATAGATCTAGAAGACCCAGAGCGAGGGCAGATTTTATCCCGTTCTGCAAAAGAGGCAGAAGAGGCAAGGAAGTGGATGAAAGAGAATGAAAAGTATATAGAACCGCCTAAAGGACTACAGCTAGATATAATCTACAGCCGTTCTGGAAAAGAAGTTGAAGACTTAGACCCTGATACATTAAGAGTTTTTGGGGATAATCTAGATCGTGCAGGTAAGGGTGGCCAAGCTGTTATCAGAGATCAGAGAAATACATTTGGTATAGCGACTAAACGTGCACCAAGAAGAGATGAAGCTGCATACTTTAGTGACAAGCCTGATGAGATAAAAGCTGTTAAGGCTGATATAGCACGTTTACTTGCAACAGGTAAAGAATTTGTTATACCTAAAGGTGGATTAGGAACTGGATTAGCACAGCTACAAAATAGATCTCCTAAAATTGCTAAGATAATAGATGAGTTTATGGAGAAGTATGTTTCTAAACCTGAGAAAACTAAACCTAAAAGCTTATTGGACAAATAATGTATAAATATTTTAGCACAGATGAACTCAAATGTCAACACTGCGGAGCAGAAGGGATTGACGAAGACTTTATGAAAAAGATAGAATCTTTAAGATCAGACCTTGGTTTTCCCTTCAAAGTTAACTCTGCATATAGGTGCAAGGATCACCCCATAGAAGCTCGTAAGAAGGCCCCAGGGGCGCACGAATCAGGACATGCCCTCGATATAGGGGTAACTGGAGAACAGGCTCACAGGCTCTTATATGCAGCCCTAGAGGCAGGTATGACGGGTATCGGAGTTAACCAAAAAGGGAACAGCAGATTCATACATTTAGATGACTTAGAATGGGCTGAAAATAGACCTAGACCTTGGATATGGAGTTACTGATATGGGAATAATAGGAAGTGTTTTAGGAAGTTTAGGAGGTAAAGTTGTTGATGCTTGGTCAGCTAGAGGTGAGCGCAAGCACACAGAGAAAGTACGGACACTTGAAATAGAAGAGCTTAGGCACAAGACTAAAATGGAAATGGCTATGAGATCTCAAGAGATGGATAACTCATGGGAGCTTGAACAGATCAAGAACTCAGGCTGGAAAGATGAATTTGTTTTACTTCTTTTAAGTATCCCAATGGTCATGAGCTTCATCCCCTATACTGTAGGTTTTGTAGAGGATGGTTTCGTGGCTTTAGGGAAAACTCCAGATTGGTATCAGTGGCTCATTCTTTCAGTATTTGCAGCAATTTATGGAATTAGGGTTTGGAGAAGAAAGTAAATGATAGCAGAGATCAGTGCCTGTATAGCTGCTGTACAAGGCATCAATTCAGCCATTGGTGTACTCAAGGAAGCTGGTCAGAATGCTGGGGATCTCAGTGGGGTTATAGGAAAATGGGCAGATGCTACACAGCTCTATCAAGATGCTGAGAAGAAGAAGGGCGCTGGTAAGCTTAGTTATAAAGATGCTTTAAAGCTTGAGACTATAGATCGTCAGCTAAAGAACTTCGACCGCCAACTCTATGATATTTGTATTCTTCAACAACAGGGAGATCTATATCATTCTATTAAAAAGCGAATGGAAGAAAGCCGCCTAGCCCATGAAAAGGAAGTAACTAGACTAAGACTTAAAAGAAAGAAAACAATAAAGTTATTAAAGGACGCAAGCGTAGTCATGTTCTGGGCCTTGTTTGGTATGGCTGCTATGTTTGCAAGTCTTTATCTCTTCATTGAATTTAGATGATCCTTGCCTTTTTGCTGGTAGTAACCGTGGCAGGAGAAAAGATAAGTAATGATAGCATGTTATTTAAAAACATCTATAGGTGTAATGCGTTTGCTACAGCCATCGAGCATGGAAAGAAATCACCTAACGACAGCAGACGAAACCCACAACAAAATATAATCGCCTACTGTCTTCCAAAGATGGTTAATATAAATAGTGAATTCTGGGATTAGAATACATGTCGAATGTTTTTAAACAAATATCATTACTACTTTTAGTATGCGTAGGTTATTTCACTCTATTAATTGGGAGGGTCTTGAAAGGCATGGCAATCCTTTTTATTCTTTTTCTATGCTATCTTCTTACGAAAGCTGAACAGGAATATATAGATAATGAGAAAGTTAATTATTAGTGTGTTAATTCTAACAGGATGCACAACTATTTTAAATAAAAAGACAGAGCCATGTCCTAAGTTCTATACCTATATATGTGAAGAGAGAGGTTCTCATAAAGATTGTTGGTGTGAAGAAACTAGGCATTTAGAATTACAATTGAAACAGATACAACAACGAGCCTTCATAAGAGAAACTATTTAACTGACTTAATACTTAACCTCTCTCCTTGTAAAACCTTCTCCGAAGCCATTAAAATAAAATCAGAATGCTTTCTTATAAGACTCGCTATATCTTCCTCTAATGGAGAATCAGCAGAGATACAACATAGATATTTTATCGCATCTACATTAGTCTTAAGAACTATAGATGTTTTATCTTCTGGCGTGATGAAGAACTCTTCCGTCATAAAGCTTGCAACTCCTTTTCTAAATAATCATGAAGCCCATTGATCTTAACCCTAGCCTCTTTAATTAATTTCTGAATTAAAACTAAATCATAATCCTTAAATACTTTATCTATATCATTGAAAGGTACACCCCCAATCTCTGTGTACAAGACACCCTTAGAATCTATATAAACTTTAAAGGATACTAAGATGCCGATATCTTTCATATCTCACATACACCCCCGACACAGGCAAGCGTTTGAGATCCCTCTGTGTTATCTTCTGATTCATCTACATTCCATTCAAAGTTCTTAGGAAGTGCCTTAATTTGTTTCATATAAGTCGCTTTGTCTATTTTCTGATACGGTGCTTGCTGGTACATATGATCTGCTTCAGGTAAGAACGAGATGCCACTAACGCTATCAAAGTTCTCCCAGATCCACTGACACACAGAGAAGAAGTTATCATCATTATAATAGCAGGTCATCGAAGGTTTATGCTCACACCAGTTATCTTGATAAACTTTCCAAAGTTCTAACTGTTCTAAAGCTCCCATGCTATCAACTGTAATAGCATTCTTTGGAGCCTTCTGAGGAAAAGCAAATACCCAATTAGAACTATTTGTTATATCTTCCTCACAGGGAAAGCCAGCTTCAAGCATCGTAGTAGCCAGCGGGTCTTTCTTATCTGCTCTAACAGTCCTTATATAGTAGTTACTGAACCTTGGGTGTATTCCAGAGGCGCTGTCTGTCAATTGTGACACAGTTCCACTGGGCTTTACACACGTAATTGACGTAGAAGCGCCTATTTTAAGCTTCTTTGCCCACTTAACGTTCGTTTCTATAGCCTTTTCCTTCAAGAAAGCAAGTAAACTACCAAGTTCTTTATAGCCTGTAGACCCATTAGTTAGCTTACAATCCATGATCCCTGTAAGTGAAACCCCCAACAATGCCTCATCTTCTGTATTCCTTTTCCATATATTTCTAAGGTATCTAAAGTCAGTCATCGAAGATTGCAAAGTTCCTAATGTAGTGGCAAGCACTACTTTTTCTTCTAAGGTTTCCTTTGTATCGTTAGCTCGTACAATAACTTCAGATAGATTACAAAACTGATAAGGTCTTAATATTATCTCAGAGCAAGGGTTAGTTCCAAACTTATAATCAGCATCTCTACGACCATTACGGGCTGCTATGTTCTGTGCAGCTACTCGACTAAAGATCCCTCGTTCACCTGACTTAGATTTATAAAGTCTTTTCATCTCTGAAGAGTAGGTATCGAAGTCAGGCTTCTCAGAATACACAGCACTGTTATTAGCTAAAGCCCTTTGTCCATTCGTTGAGTACCAATCTCCATACTTAGCATTGGCCATCCTGTTGTCCGTAACATTACTTAGGCTTATTAATGCAGATCGCCTGACACCTCCAACAACTACAATGTCCGCTATCTTACATACTAGATCATGACACTCCAAAGATGTAAGCTTCCTACCCATAGCATTTTTAAATAACTCTACAGTAAAGTTAAATAAATCTGCTAAAGGTTGAGGCCCACTAGCCCTACCACCAAATGTTTTAAGTCTAGCCCCAGCAGGTCTTATCCTAGATAAGTCACACTTGGGTATCTTACCTGCATACAGAAGGCTTATAAGCTCTCTGAAGGCACTTGCCCACCCTATCTTACTGTCTGACACTACTATAGTTGTTTCCGTTTCATGGAAGCTATCAGCAACCATAGGAAGCTGCTGTACATAATCCCTCTCTACACTAAAGCCTACGCCAGTTCCACATAGTAGTATGTACATAAGCTCATCAAACGATCTAGGGCTGTCTATAGGGAGATAACTACAGTTAAACCCTGCTACATTATCACGCCTTAACGCCTCTCCAGCGGTCATCAGGCAACGCATAGAGGGCATTACTTGATGACTAGAGATAGCATTAAACAATTCAGCAGCGTCTAACTCGTCTATTTGTTTTCTATCTATAAAGAAATCTAAGTATCTATTAACTGTCTCCTCCCAAGTCTCTCGACGTTGTTCGGTATCGAGATATCTAGCGTATCTACTCTTGTGTATGTATTGTTGATATTGATTCATCAGAACTCCATAGCAAATAGTATATAAATCCCCATTAAATTAGCAGCAGATATAATAAGTTTCTCTCCTACTACCTCGTTTGTAGTGACCATGCTGTCTAGCGAATGCCCAAATGTAAATCTAATAAATATTATTGTAACACTTACATTATAAACAAGAAGGCTTGCAACACCTAGAAGCCCAAAGAATGGAATGTAAGTTATTAAATATATAAAAGAACTTAGTAGGCTCAGCATAGAGGGCAGAACTAAACTATCATGTAATTTAATCATTCTATTAAGCATCCAATTCATTTTGTATTCTCCCTATCTTCAGGCTTGTGAGTATGTCTATTCTTACGCTTCTTCTTTTTATGTTGCTTCTTATCATATTTCTCCCTTCTCTCCAGTTTACCATCTATATAGTTTTTATCAACAGCCATAATACTTTCCTATTTATTTAGTATTTGCAACATCCTCTTCTCGTACCATGCAGCTTTCTTTAAGTCTTCGATCCCGTTCTTGTATCGAAACCTCCATCGGTATTTCTGACTGTTTCCTCTTAAGTAACCAATATACTCTTCTTCGCTTAGCATGGCTTCTATGCTGTCTATGCATTCTATAACTCCTTTGTTATAATGTACAGGATGATTTACAGGATCGTTAGAATAACTATCCTCTTGTTGCGGTTTAATACTATTCCACTCGTCTTCAGTTACATCATTGAGTTTCTTTTTCGTACTTCGTTTCATATCTCACGTTCTCCATGTTTTAGGAAAGGTCTTCTCTGAAAACCATTTAATTTTATTCTTATCTGCCCATTCGGAATGACTTAGCTTTGAGCCGTCCTTGCGTCTTCGAGCGCGAGGCATCGGAGCGGAAGGTGAGGCGAACAGGAACACTAATTCAGTATCTGCTGGCAGTACTTTATCAACCCAAATGTATTTACTGTACTCTGCATGGTTCCAGAATCTGCCCTTAGCTTCCAACAGTATAGTTATATCCCCAACAACTTTAATAAAGTCTGGTATATAGATATGCTCGATAATATATTGTATCTTCTTGGTGTGTATGTCCCAACCTTTCAATAAAGTTTTATGTAGCTCATGCTCCCATTTAGAATCATAACCTTTTGGGATACTCTTTTCTTTAGGTCTAGGCTTCGAGGGTTTTCTAGCCGACATTGGTGATATCTTTTAGTGTAACATCTTCAATCTTTTTATTTTTATTACGCTTTAAAACCTTTTTAATCTTCTGTTTAACCCATCTAAAAGTAAAAGCACTCAGCATAGTTTGGTTCATCCGAGTTATATACTTGTCCGAAGGAAGTTTAGAAAGCTTCTCAGACGCTGTAAGATCATTATCAGGCAGGATATCATTCAACCACTCCATCAACAACATATAAATTTTATAATTCATTCTTTGTTTCTTGCTTCTTATAACCATACTTCCTCTACTTTAGGGGTATTCATAACCTTAGTAAGGTACACCAAGCCTCTAGCATATTTAAAGGTGCGTAGTTCTTCATAGCATTTAAACTTATGTGGACAATAAATGCAACCCCTTGCTAGTTTCATATTACCTGACTTACCTTCAGGCTCTTCAGGATAGCATTGCTCTGGTATTTTTTCTGAACTCAAGGCATCTTTAAGAGAATCTATAAGCACTGAGCTTACAGGCTTATCTAAATCATCAGGCATTGATAAACAAAGTTCCCCGCTTTCTTTATTGATAACTAAAAACCCACCATTCTCCGTTCCTTCTGACTCCTCATACCCAGCTAGTTGGGCTAGGTATCCAAAGGGATCGTCATTCACTAAAGAATTCTCAACAAACTTTTTAAATCCAAAAGAAGAGGCAGACTTAATATCTATAACTTCTCCATCAATCTTACAATCTATATGACCCTTAACTCCATTAAGAGTAACTTCTTTCTGCTCATCCGTAACATCATGGCCAGATAACTTAGTTAAGAATAGAAGAAGCTCTTCCAGCATATGGCCATACAAGAATCTAATGGGTAAGTTTTTCTCAGCAGTAGATTTAGTATTAGGATATTTTTTATTATACCATAGCTTTCTCGTAGGCAGACCTATGTTAGACATCCTAAGAGTTTCTTTCCTATCTGGCTGCGCCTTACTCCAATGACGCAAAGCATCTTTCATACCTTCTCCAAATTCCTCAATAAGATCTTCTGGTAGATTTAAAGACTTATTATTATTCAGAGGACTTATCGTATTGTAAATATCTCCAACTAAAGTATCTAGTGTTTTCATTTCTTATGCTCCACAAATTTAAGCTTACGAGTTTCTGTGTTATATTCTAAAAGAGTTACACCAATTTCTTTCTGCTTAGCTGTCCTGTGCCAATCGAAAGTTTTTACATCTATGTATAAAATATTATTATCTCTATCTATTGCTACTAAATCTATAGCTCCTGTACATCCACAGTTCTTGAAGACTTCATAGCCATTGTCCCACAACCAAGTAACGGCATAGTATTCTGCCATGTCTCCTTTTCTTGAACTAGTGTGTTTCACTCCAATTGTCTCCTATTTTATATTCCCCATCAAGAGGACATTTAAGTTTAAAATCTTCTGTTACCTTTCGTATAGCTTCAACACCCAACAACCCTACTTCTTCTGCTATAGAATGATGTGCTTCTACTTGCCATTCATCATGCACGTTAGCTACAATACGAGCATCAAGACTTCTATCCTTTAAAGCCTTATTGAAATTAATCAGTGCCTGTTTCATTGTAACAGCACCTGCACCTTGAAGCAATGTATTAAGAGCAGTGTTAGAATTTCTAACTGTTATCAACCTACCATCTAAACTTTTTATAAACTTTCTTGTTCTTGCCGTTCTTTCAACTGTGTCTGTAAGATCTTTAAGTGATGGGAAATTAGCAAGAAAACGTTTTCGTATTGCAGCACCATCTTTCGCATCTCCTTCAACCAAGCTTCCAAGCTTTCCATCTCCTGCTCCGTACAATAGCGCATAGACGAAAGTCTTAGCCGTATCTCTTGATTCAAGACCTGCAAATTCTTTATTTCTTTCGTGGACATCTCCTGTGAGTATTTCATCTATGAACTCCTTATCTTTTAAATAATGGGCTAACATTCTTAACTCTAAACCACTAGCATCTATTCCAACTAGTTTATAATCTTTTGGCACAGTCCAACATTCTCTGCACTCTCTTCCGTAAGGCTTACTAAGAGAAGTTACTTGAGCCATGTTTGGTTTGAAGTGTGACATCCTGTGTGTAATAGCACCATTAGAAATGACACAGCCTCGAACTCTATTATCAGGATCTAAATGCTCAAACCAAGAAGAGATCTGCCCCATCCTGTCTTGTATCATTAAGTATGTAGCTATTAACTGTGCTTCTGGGATATCTTCAACCGAAGATAATATCTCTTCTCCAATTTTTGGAAGTCCTGTAGGTGTAAAGGCTTCGGGCTTCCAGCCAAAGTCTTGTAAGTATTCCGCTATCTGAGGTCTAGACCCTAAATTAAACTCTGTTAGTTTCATACGATCAAAAGGTTTTAATCTATCTTTAGGATCTTTAGCTAGAATATTATTATATTCTTCATCCGACAATCCCTGTCTAGATAGATCTCCATTCAATTTCTTTTTAGGTTGGACTTCCTTAATCTTTAAAAGCTTAGGTTTAAATATTTTATGCACTGTCTCTACTATAGAATCTTGCCGAGTATTTAAAGAGGCCAACAATTCATCTGCTTTAATAACATCCAACAAAAATCCTACATCTTCTTGTTCTCTTAAAATAACAGAGACTTCATGTTCTATCTCTATAGAAGCATTGTCGAAATCTTTCAATTCCTTTTTAAGTTCATTGAAAACTAGAGTGTTTAGCTCTACATCATTAACACAATACTCCAACAATTCAGGGCTATATCTTTCAAAAGAACCTTCAGTTGTTTTTCCTTTTAAGAAGTCTAAATGATATCCCCAAGCTCCTAAGCTATGCTTACCTCTATTAGGTTTAGCCAACCTAGAAAGAACTAATGTATCTATAACTTGTTTACTTTTAAAATCTATATCAGTTAATCTTTTTAAGACAGGTATATCAAACCCCAATATATTATGGCCCACCAACAATTCAGATCTTTCTATTAAATCAAATCCCTCCATAATATTGTTAGGAGTATACCTATAAATTTCATTTGTAGTAAGATCTTTAGCTGCCATACAAAAAATCTCAGTAGCTTCTAATCCATTTGTTTCTATATCAAATACTAAATTCATTTAAAGTTCCTTAATATCTATTTGTATAAGAATCAATTAATTCTTGATTTACTACTTTAACTCTAATGCAATCATTCCTATCATTCTTCAACCATGCATTAATATGTTTAGTAGTAGTCTTTGAATAAAATTGATTGGTCTTATATATTAAAGGCTCAGGGCCATCTAATCTAACAGCCACAGGAGTTGAATAACTAAAGAGAATTGTAAGCATCATCTGTTCTTCTGTAGATTCTCTGCGTCGATTCTTATCTTTGGTTATAAATTCTAATACATTAGATCCTATATGATTTATATTCATGCAAATAATATCCTTAGTATAATTAAAATTATAAAGATAATGCCCAATATTAAAATTGGTTCTCTATAAGGTGGTTTAATTTTATCATTAAAAATATCAGTCAAGTCTACTACAACTGAAGATATTTCTATGACAATAAAATCTAAAGCCTTTTTAATTTTAGTTAACCATTCCATTATTTACTAAGCCTCTTCTTTCTTTTAAGTTTTAGTTTAGCTGCTTCCGCTTCAGGAACATAACGATATGCTTCACTGCTCCACTCAAGCGACAGTAAATGTATCAAACTATACTTCATGCTTTCTATCTTACGAACATCACTGAGCCAAATGTCTTGCATTTCAAGCATAGTTGACAGCACCCTATCTATTCCGTTGGCCTTCTCAATTAGATCATTATATTCTAATTCCGAAAGCTCAATTACTACTCTACCTTTTAAGTTTTTAATTACCATTTGAAACCTTCTCCTCATTCATGTATTTATTTCCAGAAGTTGCCCAACTTTTAGCTTGTAAACTAGCTCGTCGGTTCTTTTCAGTACGCCAAACCTTTTCATGTATCTTAGGTTCTAAAGCATCTAACTCTTCATCGGATAAATCTTGGATTGCTGTTGTCCAGCGTCCCGCCTCTACAAAGGACTTGAACTCCGAAGGCGGCATCATATATTCTAACACTAAATGAAAGCCTTTCATAAGGTCAGCCTCCTTTTCTTTATCTGCTTCGCTTTTATGGAACCCTTTTTCATATACAAAAATTACATCTAAGAGTCCTAAATAACTTTCTTGAACAAATTGTAATCCAATGCTCTCTGCTGTATCAATATCTATTTCTGCTAACATTTCCCGCACTCCTTTTTATGTTTAGAATACCCAGCTTTAAAAGATTTCTTACGATCTTTAAATATCCGAGCCTTATTAAATCTCCTACTATATTTTGCTACTAAGTTCCTCCTTACTTTTCGTTTCATTATTATATCCTTTCAAGGTTACAGTACCATCTTCATTGTCAGTCACTTCTAAAGCATCCCATTCTTCAACATCTAAGAAACCCATGTACTCTTCAGTTAAATAAACTGAAGCATTAGAAAAGTAATGTAACTTCCAATGTCCTGTAGATACATCACAATAATTGTTTATAGTTAATGTATTTAATTTAATGTTTAATCTCCTCTTCATCATTTACAAAGAACATACCTTCCGTTATCGAAGCACAATGAGGACAGTACAATTTACTAGGTGTCCAGTTATCTGAAGAAGCAATGCTCCACCAGCCTGAACACTCCTCACAAACAAAATGCCATATAACTTCTCTAAAGCACTTTGTCAAAATGGAACATCTCCAAATTCTAAATCAGAACTTTCAGTTATATCTACCTCAGTTAATCTGCCTTGCTCTTTATCATATACTAATTGAGCAGCAAGTCCAACCTGACCAGTGTATCTAGATTTAAGAACTCTTAGCCTAGTAGTCTGAGATTCTATTTCATCATCAGCTTGTTGATTTCTTTCTAAAGCTATAACAGAATCTGCAATATGTCCTATACCTGCCGAACCTCTAAGGTGTGAGAGATTAACTTCTATACCATTCTCATGCCCCTCATTGCCTGATACTCTACGCAGATGAGATACTAGTACAAGCCCTACTCCAGTTTCAGCAGCCAAACTTCTAAGCGTAGCCATTAAATTATCTATAATCTTACGCTCGTCCATAGAATTAATAGTAGATGTAATCATATGCAAATGATCTATGATAACCCACTTACATTCACATCCAACAATGATATACCTGAGCTTCGAGATAATATCGTCTTCACTGTTAACACCAAAGTGAGCATGGATATAGACTTTATCAGAAGACAGTAAAGAATTATAAATAGAATCTAATTCTTCTTCAGAATATTTAAGCCTGACTTCTTCTAGATCTAATCTATCATTAATATCTATGGATAGCAAGCCATCAACAGTCTTTCTCCAATCTTCTTCTAAAGCTATGATCCCTACCTTATCACTACTCGTCTTTAAAATATGATGAGCAATCTCCCTAGTAACTAAAGACTTGCCTAGTCCTGTCCCTCCTGTAAACACAACAAGCTCTCCACCTCTCATACCTAAAAGCTTATTGTTCAAACCTTCCCAAGGATACAACACGCTAGGCGTTTTACTTCTATCCTTCCAGTCTTGAAGCTTCTCAGAAACTCTAAGTATTCCAGAAGGAGTAAAGGTAGAAGCATTCCAGAAACATTGAACAAAAGCATTGTAAGCTTTATCTTTCAACATATCATTAGCATCTTTATACTCTGGTGGCATAGTCATTAGCTTAGCTTTATTAGGTTTAAATAAAGAAGCAATCTCTAATGCAGATTTCCTACCAGCTTTATCATTATCAAAACAAATAATAACATTCTCAAAAGATTCTAAAAATTCTAAATTCTTTTTAATATCATTACCTGCTGACTGTGCTCCGTTCTTTATAGATACACACGGCCACTTGCTACCTGTTAATTCATAAGCAGCCATTGCATCACACTCTCCTTCAGTGATAGTTATATACTTACCACCTTCAGAGAATAAAGACTGACCAAACAATGTAGATTCTTGGATGCTCCCTTTAGAAGAGAATCCTTTACTCTGTACTTTCCTTATCTTATAAGCTACAAGTTCTTTCTGCTTATTATAATAAGGATAGTAATGTTCATTGATAGTCCCATCATTCTTATAAGTTACACGTACATTATATTGCTTGGCTGTTTCTTCCCGAATAGATCTATCAGTAAGAGAGCCAAAAACTCCTACATAATCATCTTTAGATATGTGTACCACTTTAGAATCCTTAGATTTAGGAAGTCTCGGAGGAGTCATGTGAACTCCTGAGTTTCTAGAGAAAGGAAGATTATAATCTGTAATCCATTCTCCACAACTAAAACATTTTCCTGAATCATTTTCGTTTAACTGAACTGCATCTGAACTAGGGCAGCGAGGGCAAGGTAAATTAAATTTAACAAAAGACATGTGTCTCTCCAATAAATAAATAAAAGAATATAAAAAATGCTATAAGATATAAAACCCTATAGCATTTATTTAAGGTAGATACTAATACTAAGTTTCTTCTTCTTCTAGAACTTCTCCCTCCTCGACATCGCCTTCGTTAATGATTGCCTCATCAAGTAAAGAACCTTTAAGGATCTCATGAAATTTACTTGCTGCTGCCTTTAATATATCTATACGCTTAGCTAACGTTTGTATCTCTCCTTCTACTTCAACTAAATAGGTAAAAGAAATCTGTGCTTCCTCGCTCAAACGAGTAACATCATACACAGCATCCTCAGTTTTATATGTCCATCTTGGTTCGTTTGTTTCCATATTTAAAATTCATCCTCCTCTGATAAACCGAACTCATCTCCATCGCTAGGCCCGGGATTAAAAACAACTAAATCCAAAACTTGAACGGCTTGCAAATCTAATCCTTTGAAACTTCCAAAGCTATTAGTTGTTTCCCATTCATGGTATTGAACTTTAACTTTAGATCCATTACCTACATACTCTGTTAGTGGTTGCTTATCTCTATCCACCAACTTAGGGATTGGTCTATTGTTACCTTTCTTGTCTTGGACTTTACGTCTTACAACAACCGAAGGGCCCATCTCTGTATCCTTAATCTTATGTCCTTTAGATGCAAACTCCTTAGCTTCCTTATCATCTATCACAACATTAATTGTATACACAGGTTCAAACTTATCATTAGGTGAAATGATAGAAGCCCACATAGCTACTCCCTCTACTACTGCCATAAAAATACTCCTTGCTTAAAATTAAAATAACTATACTGCATAGCTATATGCTTGTCAAGCTTTTTATCGCCTCCAACAACAATAAATCTGAGAGGCTTTAAAAAAACTCCAAGCAGTTTAGAGACATGCTCAGGTCTTGGAAGATTAAGCTGCTAATCTAAAAGGTCTGCTAGTATTAATAACTCTCCTTATATTATCAAATGCATTAACACTCTTGACTGCTATGTTAGATACATTATCTTTTCTAGTTGTCTGATGATGTGAAGCCCAATCAGTTAAGGAATTATATAAGCTCCATAGATTACGACCCATTGAAGGAACATACACAGTTGAATAGATATTCCAGATAGAAGCTAAGCTGCTACCCTTTCTAATAGAACCATCCTTGTTATGAGTATGTTCTTCTAAGGCTGTGATAACTGAAAGACTATTAGAAGTTACAAGATCAATATCTTTAATAGCATATTTGTTTCCTGAAAGTAAAGCGATAACTTCATAGGCTTCATTATCTCTTATCTTTATATCTCTCCAAGCATTCCACTTATCAGTTTCAGCTAAGAAAGACTCAAGACATTTGCCCATTGAAATGATAGCAGCATCAATATTAGAATACTTAGTATGTCTAACCTTTCCAACAGCAGCCACGGTTCCAAACACACAACCATTAAGACAAACCATTCTAAATGCTCCAGCTTCAAACACTGAAGGCCAACTTAGATCAATGCTATTACGCCCCAACATCTCCAACTGTACAAGATCCCCATTACCTCCAACATCAATTTCATGTGCAGGAAATCTATATCTAACAAACGCTTTAGCTCCATTAGGCGAAGCCTCTACTGATCTCGTTAAACCCGACAACTCTAACTTAGAATTGATTATCATTTCTTCCATTTTAGAAAACTGATCAGCATGAGTGTTAGTATTTAAATAGCTATTACTAACTATCGAAACAACTTCCTCATTAGAACAATTGATTAAAGCATTACGATTTCCAACAACAATATCAGAATCTACAGTCCTTAACCGTTCATACCTAGTGTCAAACGTAACAGACTCTGGAAAGATTCCAAGATCTGCAACAGTCTGCCTTCTATTTTCAACATTCAAATTTAATATAGTCATATTAATTCCTAAAGTATAATTAAAATTAAAGGCCCCTAAGAATCTAAGGGCCTTGTAAATCTATTTAATTTCATAAGCAAATCTAATTAGATTCTCTTCATAATCTAACTCATAGATCAAAGCATCAGCAGCTAATTCCCATTCCAACTTAGGTTTTAGATTGCCTCTGCTTAGATATTTAAGTCTCTTATTAATTCCATTACTACATAAACCTAATCTGGAATTTAATTTAGAGAAACCTAAGTCATTAGGATCTGAAGAATCTCTAAGCTTATGTCTGAGAAAAGCTATTTTATCCTCATAAGATTTGAACTCTTCTCGTTCTATCATCAACATTAACCAACCTCCTTATACCTGTTAGCCCAATTTAAAAAAACACTCTTAGCATCTTTCCTATCTAAACCATATTCTATCATAAGATAGCGAGGAGCTTCAAACATATTACAAATACCAGACTCTCTAAGCTCATCTAAATAAATAAAATATTCAAGCTGATCTATATAAGAATCTTCCATGTTTAATTAACCTCCTTCTCTTCTTCTTTTGCTTCACGATCTAACTCTTCTTGCTTCTCCTTTAAAGTATAAGCGTTCATGACTCCATTTCTAACAGAACTCCAAAAGATATAGCTCTGTGTACTGATAGCATATGACATCTTTCTAGTACAGAAATCTAACTGACCTTTAGTAATCTCGTCAGAAGTATAACAAACTAGATTATTAAGATTCTCTGCATTATTTTCAAACTCACAAAGCTTCCTAATTTCATAGCTAGAATCAATAGAATTTAAAGATTCCAAATCTATCAATGCATTTTTATATGTACCCATATTAAACTCCAAGTTAATTTATATTAATTTAATAGAACACCTTATGATAAACCTCATAGCAATCAAAAGCAATCATAATCATAAGATGCTCTACTAAATATATAAAATATTTTAGCATATTTTAAACAATAAAGCAAGCAGTTTATAAAGCAAGCAGTTTATAGACATGCTCAGGTCTGGTGGGTTTAACCTATTCAGAATGAAGCAGAAAGATATAACCTGCTGGATATTCATCACTCTTATAAAGGCTATACTTGCCTGTACGATGCAAAGAAGCAGAAGACTGTACTCTCCTATGTTCTTTTTTAGTTACGGCAAACCAATCTCCAACCTCTAAAGTATTAAAGAAATCAAGCCAACTAGTCCCATTTCTACCACCATGAGATCTTCTCGGTGCTGGCCTATTTTTAATAACATTAAATTTACATTTCATAACATAGTTCCTTAATTAATTAATTAAATTATACTACTCGCCCTAAATTGCGTAGGGTTTATGGGGTTCCTGCGCGATTTCGGGTGAGTAGTTATATATACCACCAATACTATCAGTTTTTTTCGTATAAGACCTCCTCATCCTTGACATTCTATAGTTAACTCTCCACGGCAGATATAAGCAATGAAATACCCAGCATCATGTTCAACATGTACAGTAGCATCCCATTCAGTATCTATTTCTGCATCAACATACATATCTGTAATTTCAAAACCTTTATCTTTACAATACTGCCTAGCCTTGAACATTAAAGTATCTCTGATTATCTTTTCTGATTCAGTGTTCATTTAGTTTCAACCTCCGATACATTACAGCTAGGTGATATAGCTTCTTCAACATCTTGAGCATTCCAAGTTGAATTCTTACCTTCATAATATGCTCTTCTATGATGAACATCAGAGCTACCTAATTGATATTCTCTTAACCAATACATCTCTTCTCTTACTTGTCCTTCAAGTTCCTGAATCTTTTCTAGACCAATGCCGATAGCTTTCCCTTCTGAATTCATAACAACAAAATCTATATAACTTACTAAACCATTAAAGTCTTTATCAAATATCTTTTCTTCAAAAGGTTTTTCTTCTTCATCTATTCCATAAAGTAATACTTCATAGAAGTCTAATAACTCTTTAACTTTAGCTACTAAATCTTTACCCTTATAAGCTCTATCTATATCCATCATAGTATCTCCTTTCCAATTGATAATTCCATAAAACCTACCAAGCCCATTACAACAAATAATATTATATAGAATACAAAGGTCATCAAGACTATCAAACCTATGTATCTAAGAGTCTCTTTAACTTTCATGATCTACATCTCCTGTTATCTTTGAACCTGCATACTTCAAGGCAGCTAATACATTTGCATGTTCCGATGCAATTTTAGCAAGATCATCAAGATGGTCAGACAAATCTATTATGATAAAATTTAACATATAGATATGCTTCTGATCCAAATGTAAATCTGTATGATTCACAGTATTAATAACTCTCAAAGCTTCTGTGATTGCCTCTATCTTCAAACCAATATCTTTTATATCTGACATACTCAGTTCCTTTTCCCTAAATTATAAAGTTTATTTTCAAGAGTTTGTAGCTTATCCTTTTCACCTGCACATTTCTTACGCTGTTCTTGGTAAGAGTTCCAAAGATCCAAAGGAACATGTTTATATTCTACATCAATTGAATGTTCATGATCTTTTAACCATTCATCTGGTTCCTGAATCCAAAAATCAAATGAAGGTTGGTCTGTATCATCTGAACATAATGCTAATCTTATTATTTCCATATTATATTTTCCTTTAAGTTATCCACCAATACTATCAGCTCTGAGCTTGCTCAAAAAAAAATCAGATCAGGAAGCCCGTTCAGACTCCCTAATCAGATCATTCTCAATCAGATCATTTCTGAATTCTATGCTCAAGAACTTTAATCTCATGGTCAACTCGCTTCTGCCATGATTCTTTAGTCCTATCTTTCTTATCAAAGAATTCAGAATCTTTCAGACGTTCCAGTGCAGACTTACGTCGTTCATTGCTATTATGTTTCATACATCATACTCCCTAATCAGATTATTATTAATTCAGAAGGCCCAGCCCATTCTACCGCATCAAATCAGCAGAATGGACTGGTATCGGGACGGGTCAGTTCATTTTACGTAACTTCCGTCAGTTGGTCTAGTCCCTATCGTTAAATTGATACCCAGTCTTGGTATCCTTAATAAGAACTACTAACCTCTAAATACACCATAACATATTCTCCCTATAATTAAATTAGATGGCAGAGTAAAAACCATCAGATCAGAAAGCCTTTGCAGACTCTCTGATCAGATACTTCTCAAAAACTATCAGATCAGGAAGCCCTTTCAGACTTCCTAACCTGACAGACTGTTAAATCTTAGATAAATCTAAAATCATCCCAGTCTTAGCGACTCTGGAAAAAGCAGATCTCTTTCCGGCCTTCGTCCATGCAGACTTGTTAAAGTCTTCCTTAACACAACAGCCTGTGGCAATTAAATGCTTCTCAAATGCCTTGGGAGTTAAGCCAAGAGCAGCTATCGTAGGAAGAGCACCGTCTAAATCTCGCTCATCCCTTGTTAAAGCATTAACGTCCGGGCCAGTAAGGATATACTTTTTACTAGCATGACCAGCCTTAAAAAACTCTATGATAGCATTCCAAACGTTGGTATTATTGCAACGCTCAGGATCAAGCTGAAGCTCACGTTTCGCCTCATCGGCCGTACAAGGAACAAACCCTGGACGAGCAAATCTGCTGGCAAACCGTAAGATCTGATCATTACTACATGGTACTCTGTTTTCATCACTCATTTTGAAACCTCTGTGTGTGTTTATTGATTGTGAAGCGATGCATGTTTTAATCACACCGCCGTTGCGAGAGACTTTTTGTCGCTCGTACAGGGTAGAGTGATAAAAAGGTGGTGTGAAGTTAGAGTTTTAGTTGTTGCGAGAGATTACGGTACAGAAATTTTAAACCTTAGTGTGATTGCATCGCTTTATAATCGGCTTTAAACACATACAGAGGTTGATAAAGGTATGAGTGATGAAAGCAGAGTACTCAGCGAGAACTATAAAACCTTCCAAGTCATTGATATCCTTAATCGGAGTAACATCGTTTCGTTACTTTACAGGCTTACCAAGTCAGTTAAACCTTGCAAACCAGAACAGAATCAGGTATACTACAGGTCTTTACAGTCTCCAAGGCTGCTCAGTCTGTCAGATCTATCCAGCCGCCAAGACCGGGCAGGAGACCACCACCCCCACCCATGATATATATAGCAATCACACACATTTTTAGAAACTTTGAAGTGTAAACTAGTTTAATCGGCTATATAGTCTCTAAAGTCTCTATAACTAGGAAGGTCTTAAAGGGGGGATATTCAGGTGGGTCTATATACTATGCAAACCCGGGGGGCTTAATGGCTCTATTATAGTGTTTATTTCACCATTTGTCAAGCTTTTTTTCACTTATTTAAAGAAAACACTTGACAAATGGCTCATACGACCGTATAATACTTACAAATGAAATATTCTATTGAGAAAAAAGATACCCCACGAAACCTGACGGAAATGCAGCAATCGTTTCTGGACAACGTTATAGAAACAGGAGGTGATCTAAAGAAATCTGCTGAATTAGCTGGATATAAAGGAAGTCCCAACCAAGTTATACAAAGTTTAAAAGAAGAATTAATAGATTTATCCCAAGACATTTTGGCTCACAGTGCTCCAAAGGCAGCATTTAAGCTTGTCACCATAATGGATACAGATAGACCTTTACCGCAAGCAAGTTGTAAGCTACAGGCTGCACAAGCTATACTGGACAGAGTGGGCGTAGTTAAAACTGAGAAGTTAAACATAGACCATAATGTTTCAGGTGGTTTATTCATATTACCCCAAAAAGAGAAAGTAGTATTGGAGGGAGAATATGAGTAATATTATTAATATTGATGTCCCAAAAGGGTACATTAAAAGAGTAACGTCTACAATCCCTTTTGGCTATATTGTTTCTGATATAGAAGGCTGGTTAAAGCCTATAAAGTCTCAACTAGAAGACTTAGAATTTATTTGTGATATGGTTGTTGTAGACTCCTTAAGCTTAAGAATGGCTTCAGAGTGGCTACACTTTAAAACAGGAAGATATCTATCTCATATTGGTTTAAAAAAGCACATAGACAAGACATATGACAGAACAGTTACAACAGAAGAAAGACTGGGATCTGCATCCTGAGAACTACTTAACTTCTGCTGAGGATGGTTCTTTTATATTAAAATTAGATGGAACCCCAAAGAAGAAATCAGGTAGAAGGAAGGGAACTAAATCTAGAAGCTATACATATCATTCTACCCAGAAAGCTAAAATGTCTGCAAAGCGATCTGTTAAGGATGCTGAAAAGTCTATAAAAACCTTACAGGGTAGACTAGGAAGGAAAAGAGCCTCTTTAAAAACTAAGAAAGAAGTTTATAATAAACTAGACTCTGATAACGACACTAGAGTAGTAGATGAGGGAGATTTAAACACTCTTCCAGAAACAGTTAGATCTTTTATACAAGAGAATAAAGAAGGACGAAGTGTCGTATTTAAAGCCAATGAAGGCCCACAAGAAGCCTTCTTAGCTGCTGGAGAAAAGGACGTACTTTACGGAGGTTCAGCAGGGGGTGGTAAAAGCTATGCAATGATAGTAGACCCACTTAGGTTCTGTCATAAACAAGTCCATAGAGCTTTGATACTAAGAAGGTCTATGCCAGAACTAAGAGAGTTGATAGACAAATCAAGGGAATTATACCCTAAAGCTTTTCCCGGCTCTAAATATAGAGAGGTCGAGAAGCTATGGAACTTTCCTTCAGGCGCTAAGATAGAATTTGGTTTCCTTGAGAGAGATGCAGATGTTTACAGATACCAAGGACAAGCTTACAGTTGGATAGGGTTTGATGAGATAACACATTTACCGACAGAGTTCTCTTGGAACTATTTAGCATCACGCTTAAGAACGACAGATAATGAGATAACGCCCTATATGCGTTGCACAGCTAACCCCGGAGGGATAGGAGCACACTGGGTTAAGAAAAGATATATAGATCCTTCAGAACCTGATGAAAGTTTTATAGGAAAGGATGGTCTTACAAGAAAGTTTATACCAGCAAGACTACAGGATAATCCATATTTAGCCAGAGATGGTCAATATGAACAGATGCTGAAGTCTTTACCGCCTACGCAGCGTAAGCAGCTTTTAGAAGGCAACTGGGATGTTAATGAAGGAGCAGCTTTTACAGAGTTTAACTTAGAAGAACATGTTATACCTCCTTTTCAAATCCCCATACACTGGGAAAGGGTTAAAGGTATTGACTATGGTTATGCTTCTGAGAGTGCTTGTATTTGGGCTACAGTAGATCCAAGCGATGGAACTTTAATAGTTTACAGAGAATTGTACCGTAAAGGCTTGACAGGAGAAGATTTAGGACGCAAGATAACTGAAATGGAACTTGCAGACCCTTTATCAGTCCAAGGAGTTTTAGACACCTCTGCTTGGTCAAGAACAGGAACAACAGGCCCCACCGTAGGCGAAACACTCGTCCGACAGGGCCATAAATTGCGAAGAGCAGATAAAAATAGAATACAAGGAAAGATACAAATCCACGAATACTTAAGATTACAGCCAAGCGGAAGACCAAGATTACAGATTTTTAATAGCTGTCCCAGCCTGATACGCGAACTTCAAAGTATTCCTCTGGATAAATCTAACCCAGAAGACGTTGATACTCATGCGCCTGACCATGCCTATGATGCCTTACGGTATTTGATCATGTCTAGGCCAAGAATCAATGATCCACTAAACCAGTTGAGGAATTTACGCCTCGAACAGGCTTATACGCCCTCAGATGAAGTATTTGGATACTAGAATATATGGCAGAAGAAGATAATAATTTAACAGCTAACAATGTGTACTTTAAAGAAGTACCAGATGAGTCTGGCCTACAGCTAACCCTAGAAGAAACCTTAAGGAAAAACCTAGTAGGTCTTATAACAGACCGTTATGATTCTGCTGTTACAGCAAGAGGCTTAGATGAATCTAGATGGCTCACCGCATATCATAACTACAGAGGCTTATACGCTAAGAATGTACGGTTCAGAGAGTCTGAAAAGTCCAGAGTGTTCGTTAAGGTTACAAAAACTAAGGTATTAGCAGCTTTTGGACAGCTAGTAGATGTTATATTCGGAGCTAATAAGTTCCCTATAGGCGTATCAGAAACTAAAGTCCCGGAAGGTATCTCAGAGTATGCACATTTAGACACTCAAAACCCTGTACCGGGAATTGAAACAACACCCCAAGAGGAAACTGGAGAAGGAGGGGAAGAAAGGGAGTCTCCATATGATGTTGGTTACGAAGGTGACGGGCGTGTACTTAAGACGGGAGCGACCTATGACCAAGGGAAATTTTCAGTTGTATCAACAGAAACTCAAGCAGAAGAAGGCGGCCTCCTTACAGAAGGGCCGAGTACAGACCCAGCAGCTCCGCAAGTTAGCCCCGCTAAAGAAGCAGCAAGAAGGATGGAGAAGTTAATACATGATCAGATTGAAGAATCAAGTGGTGCTAGTGAAATTCGTAATGCTCTTTTTGAGTCTTCTTTATTCGGTACAGGCATTATAAAAGGCCCGTTCAACTTTAATAAGACTTTAAATAGATGGGAAGATAGTGGAGAAGGCGCTAGAGCGTATAAACCTGTAGATGTTAGAGTTCCTCGTATAGAATTTGTAAGCATATGGGATTTCTTTCCTGATCCTAACGCTACCAACATTAATGAGTGTGAATATGTCTTCCATAGACATAAGATGAACAGAACTAAGATCCGTTCTTTGGCTAAGATGCCTTATTTTGATAAAGATGCTATACGAGAAGCAATAACATTAGGCTCTAACTACGAAGAAAAAGGATATGAACAAGAATTAAAGGATGATCACCGTTCAGAAGACTACGGTGCAGGACAATTTGAAGTTTTAGAGTATTGGGGCGTAATGGATGGTGAATATGCTCGTCAAGTAGGCATGGATATTCCAGATGAAGTAGATGACCTTGATGAAGTGCAGATAAATGCTTGGATATGTAACGGACAGCTACTCAGAGCCGTTATAAACCCATTCACACCCTTTAGACTTCCATATCATTCCTTCCCTTACGAGAGAAACCCTTATAGCTTCTTTGGTATAGGTGTAGCAGAGAACATGGATGACTCTCAAAAGATTATGAACGGTCATGCAAGGATGGCAATAGACAATTTAGCTATGTCAGGCTCTCTTGTCTTCGATGTAGATGAAACTGCCCTAGTAGGCGGTCAAAGCATGGAGATATATCCGGGTAAGATATTCAGAAGGCAAGCAGGAATGCCGGGGCAAGCAATAAACGGCTTGAAGTTCCCTAATACCTCGCAAGAAAACATGATGATGTTTGATAAGTTTAGGCAATTAGCAGACGAGCAGACAGGCATACCGAGTTATTCGCATGGTCAGACAGGCGTACAGAGTATGACACGAACAGCTTCAGGAATGTCAATGCTATTTGGTGCAGCATCACTTAATATTAAAACAGTTATAAAGAATTTAGACGATTTCCTTTTAAAGCCTTTAGGAGAGTCCTACTTTCAATGGAATATGCAATTCCTAGAATCTAAAGTAGACGTTCAAGGAGACTTAGAAGTAAAAGCCACGGGTACAAACAGCTTGATGCAGAAAGAAGTAAGGTCACAACGTTTAACTACGTTCTTACAGACTGCACAGAATCCAGCTATTGCACCTTTCATTAAAATGAACAAGCTAATTGGTGAGCTTGCTTACAGTCTTGATTTAGATCCTGATGAACTAATGAACGACCCTGAAGAAGCAGCTCTCATGGCTCAAATAATAGGACTTCAAAATAATGCTGGACAAACAACTGGCCCGGAAGCTGGCCCCCTTGGTGAACAACCCGGAGGCATGGGAACCCCTGAAGGAGTACCTCCAGACGCTCAAGGACTTGGAGCTACAGGTACTGGCGGTGGCAACGTCGGAACTGGAGCTGTACCGATGCCAGGGGAGGCTGAATTCTCTGGTACGCCTAGAGCAGTTGAAGGATAACATTAAAGAAGCAATGGAGAGGAAAGATAATGCATGAAGAAGATCCCAGCACTGGTATTTTAAAAGACTCAAAGAAGCTTGATAAATATAGCAAAAAAGACATAAAGACTTCAGAAGTTAAATCAAAAGCAAGAGCTAGTCGTGTCCCTACAGACAATAGACAGGCAATTTTAGATAGGCATAAGCAAGATGAAGAAGATAGAGCAGCTAGAGCCGCAGCAGCTAGGGTGAGCCAAGCCGAAGGAGGCCCTTCAATGCTAGTACCACCTGAAATGGATTTAGAAGAAGAAATGCCATTAGATACTTATACGCCTGACGAACAAGCAATGGCAGAGCAAGTACCTGATGAAGAAATGGAAGATAGCCATTTAGATTTTATCTTAGGAGAAACCTTAGATGAATCAGAACAAGACTATTTAATGAATGCTTTAGATGCAGACCCAAAACTTAACGATATTTTCGATAAGGTAATAACGTCTGCTTCTGAGTTTTCTGGGGAAGGAGAAGTTGAAGGCCCCGGAACTGGTGTATCAGACTCGATACCGGCAAGACTGTCGGATGGAGAGTTTGTAGTCACTGAACAAGCCACTGATGAGATTGGTGCAGATAATCTTCAGACAATGATGGATGATGCTGAACGTGAAGCTGATGCTCATGGTGGTGGTGTTAAAGAGAGATATGCAATAGGCGGTTTACTTGATAATCCTGATGCTCCTGTAGGATCAGATGGAGTACCTTTAGCAGAAGACGAAAATGAAGAAATTCATCGTTCTATGCTAGGTGCTAATCAAATGCCTAGCCTTGTAGGATCTCGTAGATAAAAACATACGGCTACCTTGTAATACCCAA